>ERZ857922.705-NODE-705-length-47793-cov-7.767963_pt1 | contig 47793 bp, 46 predicted proteins | sample MGYA00519579_ERZ857922 | MGnify/ENA primary metagenome ERZ857922 (study PRJEB31778, sample SAMEA3449375) | human gut metagenome | biome: human gut; feature: human-associated habitat; material: faeces | place: United Kingdom | collected 2010/2012 ... | reverse complement strand
GCTGGAAACACCGCCGCCGAACAGATATTTGCCGTTGGCGAAAGTATTCAGACTGTCAACCAGCATTTTCAAAGCCGAAAAGGCGCTGTTTTGCAGCTGTCTCAATTCCCGGGCCTGATCCGGGCTCATGGTATAAGGCTCGCCGGTTTCCACGCCGTCTACGTTCAAGACGCTTGAAGTGCCGTTAATCGTATAAAGCGGGAAAGTGAATTTGTTGCCTTCAAATTTAAAATCGGCATTGGCGGGCAGCTTATCCTTCAGAGCATTCATCACGTCTTCGGCATTTGCAGCGCCGCTGATGTCAATATTATTGCCGTTGCCGTCATTGGCAAAGGTATATTGAACGCCGTTAATGGTAATCGTCTGTCCCAGATAATCGGCCACATTGTCATTGGTAAAAGTCAGTTCGCCGCCGGTATAATCGGGAGTAAGACTGCTGCCGCCGGTAGTGGTGGTCACCGGCGAACCGGTCGTTACGCCGTTGGCCTTGATAATTGTGGAATTGTTGTCAACCGTACCCAGCGGATAAGTAAATGTTGTGCCGTCAAAGTCATAATCGGCGTTGGCGGGCAATTTGTCTTTCAGAGCCGTCATAATCTCCTCGGCCGTTGTGGCGCCGCTGATGTCAATATTATTGCCGTTGCTGTTGTTGGCAAACTTATATTCGGTACCGTCGATAATGATGCTTTTGCCGATATAATCGTCGGGATCGTTGCTGGTAAAGGTCAGCTTGCCGCCGGTGTTGTCGGTAATGGTGGTGCCTTCGCCGCCGTTGCCGGTAATGCCGCTGAAACTGGTCAGGGCGCTTTTGAAGTCGTTAATCGCATCCTGAATCGCTTCCATCGACGTGTTCATCGTTTTGATTTCGACTTCGGTAATTTTATTGTTTTCCATAAACGTGCTGGTAACGCCGAGCGTCGCTTCCAGAGAAACGATGCTGGAGGCGCTCATGCCGTAGCCGGAATAGTTCTGAGCCTTAAGACCGGTAATGGACTGAAAGCTGTAAAGATCGACCAGATTTTTGTTGGCAATCGTTGCATTGGTCATATTCAGATAAGTTGCATAAGTAGGTACGCGCATTTTTCAGTCCTCCTAGTTAACCATATTCAAAAGCATGTCTAACATTTCTTTAGACGCGGTAAATGTTTGGGCGCAGGCGGCATAACTCTGCTGGAAGATAATCAGCTGAGCCAGCTCTTCGTCACGGTCAACGCCGCTGAGCGTCGCTTCCTTCAGGGAAATGGAGTTAGTCAGCTCCTGCTGATAATTCAATGCCGAGGTTGCGCTGTTGGTTTCCGTTGCCACGGCGCCGACAAAAGTTGCCGCATAATTGGCCAGTGTCGTGCTGGTCTGCGCCAGACTTCCGGCCTGGCCGAAGTCTTGCGCATCGGTAAAGACCTTGGCCATCGCGTTGGCAATGTCGTTGGCGGCCGGATTCAACTGATATTCGCCGGAATTGGAGTTGAATTCCGGCGTGCCGGAAGAAATGCCCGACGGATTGGTCAGCAAGTCTTCACGCACGCTCAGTGACCCTGCGGCATCCGAATTGGACGGGTGAATGCCGATTCTTTCCAGAAAACCGGTTGTCCGCCCCGTGGTCTGGTTGATCGCTTCACTGATTTCCAGCTGTTCGCCCGAAGTGTTGTTAATCTGCAGAACATAACCGTTGCCGTTGGGAACCAGCGAAGCCTTAATCTGACTGTTCAGCTTCGGGTCATTGTTGATTTTGTTGACGATATCCTGCAGGCTCTCGTTCGGGTAAATGTTGATTGAACCCAAAGACGGATTGTTGCCGGTGGCGAAATTGATGGTAATTTTTTCCTGAACCCCGAGATTGGCGTTCTTATTCAACACTTTTGAATCATAAATGTGTTCGTTTTTGGTGGTTTGGAAAAAATCATTCATTCCGAAGAAGTAGGAAAAACCTTCCATCGTCCGGTCATAAGCGCCGTCGCCGTTAACGTCGAATTTAATCGTAACGTCCTGCTGGTCGCTGCCGGCGGTGGAAGAGGCTTCGTCCATAATTGAGAACGAATAGTTGCTGTCTCCGGTGTTGATAACCAGCTTTCCGTCATCATTGATTTCGGCATAAGCCTGCGGCAGGTTTGCCCCGTCCGGAGAGGTCAGCCAGTCATTGACCAGTCCCACCATATCGGAAACGCTGCCCCCGCCGTCGGGAAAACCCAATCCGGCCAGCAAAGTCGTTGTCGCAACCTGCTTGCCCTCGGAGTCAAAAATTGTCAGTCTGACATCGCCGTTGGAAATCTGAATATTCTGATTGGCCGGGTCAATAAAGGTTCGGCTGCCGGTGAGTTCCGACGGTGCGTTCGGATAAGACGTTCCGCGGTTGTGAACCTGGTTGATGGCGTCTTTCATTGTGGCCGCCAGTTCGTTCAGCTGGGTCTGCAGCGAGGTCAGCTGGTTGTCGCGAATGTCAATCAGCCCCTTGAGTTCGCCGTCTTTAATATTATTGGTGATATCTTCGCCGTCAACATAAATGCCGCCGATGCCGCCGCCGGCATAAGAGGTGGTCGGACTGGCCTGTGCAACGGCACTGTGCGACAGCTTGTGCGGATAGCGGTCCAGCAGCGTAACGCCGCCGGTCGTCTGAATAACGATTTCGCCGCTTTCCCGCTTGAAATAGGAAATGTCTATCAGTCCGCTCAAATCACGCAGAGCCTGGTCGCGCTGGTCTTCCAAATCTGCCACGCCGTCATATCCCAAAACCTTGTATTTGACAATCTGGTCATTGAGGTTCTGCAGGTCGTCCAGCAGGTCGTTAATCTGGTCGCAGGCTTCGCTGATGCTCAAATCGGCATCGCCGCGCAGTTTTTGAATTTCCGTCGTCAGGGAATTAAGGCGGGAAGCGACTGTATTGGCGTTGTTCAACAGATTATAGCGCCCCGAAGATGAGGTAACGTCAGAAGCGAAAGTTTCAAAAGCCGATTGCAGATCACCGACATTGGCGGCAATGGAATTGTTGCCGGACGGAGTTCCCAGCAATGTTTCCGTTTTGCCCAGAAACTGGTTCTTGGCATTAAGATTCCCGGTCTGGCTGTTGGAGGCCAGATAACTTTTTAGCAGACCTTCGTTAACGGTGCGGGTAATATCTCCCAGCTGAACGCCGGCGCTGTATCCGCCCAGAACGAGATTTTTCTGAGCCGCGGTTTTGCGGGTGTAGCCGACCGTGTCGATATTGGCCAGGTTGCGCCCGACGATATCCATCTGGTTCTGGGCAACCTTCATGCCGCTCAAAGAGGTCTGTAAGCCTGATAACATAACCATGATTCCAACTCCTATAATGTTCTGTTGACAGCTATCGCGCTATGTTGATTGTCAGGCTGGTTAAACTGCCCTTGGGCTCCGTAAGACGTCGAGTTGGACTTGCTCGTCATCTTGGCGACGTTAACAATCGAACCGATAACCGATTTGCTGGTTTCCATTCTGGTTTTTAATAATAAGTCGTTTTCCCGTAGCAGTTCGTCCAGCTTGAGGGAATTTTGCTTCAGCGTAGCTTTGGCCTCGTCGTCCATGGAGGCCAGGGCATGCTGGTTTTTGATAAAATAAGCCACCAGATTTCTGTAAACTGAAACAATCTGGGCTTTCTGCTCATACATCTCGCTGACTCTGACAACGTTATAATCGCGCAGAGCCTGGTTTTCTTCCTGCAGCAATTCGGCGAAAGTCAGAAGGATTTCCTGATAATCGCTGATTTTCTTCTGCATCTCCGTCTGTTGTTCTGCCTGTTCCATTTCACACCTCTTATTTTGCGCTTTGTCCGTTGATAAAGCCCTGGCTTTCCATTTCCTGCATTTCCAAAATCGAGCGCATAACCTCATCGGCCACGCCGACCGAGCCGTTTTTTGCCATTGCCTTGCCGTATTCGTTTATCAGCAGCGAACGGAAGACTTTTTCGCCGTTGCCGCCGCCGAACATTCCGTCGGTCGAAATTCCCTCAAACATGGTTTCGACCATGCGGCTCAGGAAAAAGGCCTCAAAGTCCTCGGCCGTCTGTCTGATTTCTTCGGTGCCGCCGTTTTGGGCGCTTGCCATCAGGCTTTTCTGACGCTCAATGGCCAGTCCGCTGTAATCGGTATGTAATGCCGGGCTCATCATCTTAAATTACCTCAATATCTGCCTGCAGGGCGCCGCTGGCCTTAATGGCCTGCAAAATGCTGATAAGGTCGCGCGGGCTGACACCGAGAGCGTTCAGGCCGTCTACCAGTTCCTGCAGGTTGACGCCGGTATCCAGAACGCTGAGTTTGGTTTCGACGCTTTCGTTAATGTCAATCGCCGAAGTTACGCCCGTAACCGTCGTGCCGTCGGAAAACGGCAGCGGCTGCGATACAATCGGCATGTCCGTAATCTTGATGGTCAGGTTGCCCTGGGCAATGGCCAGACGGTTGATTTTGACGTCTTTGCCGATAACCACGATGCCGGAGCTTTCGTCAATGACAACTTTTGCCGTCTGGTCGGGCTGCACCTGCAGTTGTTCGATTTTAGTCATCAGGTCGACGATTTTGTCCCTGTACTGATCCGGGACGTCCAGCTGAATGGTTGCCGGGTCGGTCGCTTTGGCCGTCTGCTCTCCCAAAAAGGCGTTAATGGCATCCGAAACCCGCCGTGCCGTCGTAAAGTCGGGGTTGCGCAGGGCAATGCGGATAGTATCCAGGCTCTCCAGCGAAAAAGGGATTTCATTTTCAATAATCGCGCCGTTGGCAATGCGTCCGGAAGTCGGAACCCCTTTGGTAACCGAAGCTGTTGCGCCGCGTGCCGAAACGCCGCCGACGGCAACCTGCCCCTGCGCCACGGCATATACTTCGCCGTTGGCGCCGACCAGCGGTGTGGCAATCAGCGTGCCGCCCTGCAGGTTTTTGGCGTCGCCGAGCGCCGAAACCATAACGTCAATTCGGCTGCCCTGTCTGGCAAAAGCCGGCAGATTGGCCGTAACCATGACCGCGGCAATGTTCTTTGACTTCAACTGACCGTCGCGCGAGTTGATGCCGACGCTGTCCAGAAGCGAAACCAGGCTTTCCTTGGCAAAATTGATTGATTTGATGTTGTCTCCGGTGCCGTTTAAGCCCACAACCATGCCATAACCGACCAGCTGGTTGTCTCTGACGCCCTCAAAATCGGCAATATCTTTTATGCGCGATGCCGAAAATGCCGGCAGGCTTAACAGCAGGCTGACAAGCATAACCAGTGTGAAAGTGGCTGTTTTCTTAAACTTCTTTGCATTCATAACGCAAAAACTCCGCAAAAATCACATTAAACTTATATGTTTATATGCAAAATGCGTGCCAAATATTGCAAAGGCGGTTTTTTGTGCCTAAATCAATTATATGCTTGTCGGTATTTTCCGTACAACTATACTGTAAATGTCGGACCGGAATATAAAAACTGAAAGTGTTGGGATAAATGTTTAGGACGTTGCTGATTCTGATTGAACATTTTAAACTCGGGCTTCTTGGATTCGTTATTGTAATGGCTATCTTATTTACGATCTATTCGCACCGGGTTTATTCGCCGCAGAATATGGGAACGGCCGTCGATACCGTTTGTCTGGAGGCTTTTTCCGCTGCGGTTCCTTGTTAATTTGCTGCCTTTGGGAGAGAACCGATGCCGTCGCGCCGCGAACCGATATGGACGGGTAATTTTATTGCCGTCAGTTTTGTGAATCTGTTTGTCTTTCTGAGCTTTCAGATGATTTTTCCGACCCTGCCGCTTTATGTCAAAAGTCTTGGCGGATCTGATGCCGTTATCGGTCTTGTCATGGGTATTTTTACGGCCGCAACCCTGATTGCCCGGCCGACGGCCGGCATTCTGCTTGACCGTATCGGCAAAAAGAAAGTGCTGCTTTGCGGTCTTGGCGTTTTTACCGTTATGGTTTATCTCTACGGCATGGTCGGCAGCATTGCGCTGATTATTCTGGTTCGCCTCGGCCATGGCCTGGGCTGGGGGCTCGCCGGTACTGCGACGGCCACCATTGCCGCCGAAATCATACCTAAGTCGCGTTTTGCCGAGGGAATGGGCTGGTTTAGTCTGGCCAACGGGTTGTCAATGGCCTTTGCGCCGGCTCTGGGCATTTATCTCGGCGGCCTTTGCGGCCTGCGCAGTGTGTTTCTTATTGCCGCAGCCATTGCCCTGGTAAGTTTTGGCATCGGTTTTTTCATCAAATGCAGTCATCGCAAAAATGCGCTGTTGTCCAAGCGTCTGAAAGTTGAAATTTACGAAAAGTCGGTTATTCCGACTGCCGTGCTTATGTTCTGCCTGACTTTCACTTTCGGGTCAATTATCAGTTTTCTGCCTTTATATGCCTATTCGCAGGGGATAAAAAGCATCGGCGTCTTTTTTTCCGTTTATGCGGTTGTCATTCTGATTACCCGTCCGCTGGTCGGCAAAGCCGTTGACCGGTTTGGCTTTGACGTTGCCATAATCCCCGGCTTTATGCTGCTGTTTGTCGCAATTGTCATTTTGTCGGCAGCTTCGGTCCTGCGGGAGTTTCTGTTGGTTGCCGTCATCTACGGCATCGGTTTCGGCGCGTTGCAGACGACCATTCAGACCATGGCCGTGCGCGATGTTCCGCATTACCGTCTTGGCGCCGCCAACGCCACGTTGTTTACCGGTCTTGATTTGGGCATGGGCATCGGCGTTATTGTCCTCGGGCTTATCGCCGACCGCTGGGGTTATCGGAACATGTACCTGTTTACATTGATACCGGTGGTTTTTTCTGCGCTGTTTTATCTTTTTTACGCCCGTCGGCACCGGCTGTCGGCGTCGTTGCTTGTCGGCGGCGGTCATTAGTCTTCTGAAACGGCCGATATTTTTGCCATGGCAATTTTCCGAAGATACAGATAATTTTGTGTTGCGCGGCGCCAATCTCTGTGTTATCAAGCCTGAAGAATGATAGAGATAAACGACATAACCTTGCGCATTGGTTCCAAAGTGCTTTTGGAACATGCTTCCGCGCATATTTCCGACGGTCAGAAAGTAGGTCTGGTCGGCGCCAACGGCTGCGGAAAATCAACGCTGTTCCGCGTGCTGAAAGGCGAATTGGAAACCGAAACCGGTTCGGTCTTTTTCCCTAACAGTTACCGGGTTGTTTTTGTTGAGCAGGAAATGCGGGATATTGACGTCCCGATATTGGATTTTCTGCTTTCGACCGACCGTGAGCGCACCGAACTTCAGCAAAGGCTGGAGACCGCGTCCGGCGATGAACTTGCCGAAATTCACGAGCGCCTGAACATGATTGAAGCGGCTTCGGCGCCGGCGCGGGCAGCCGGAATATTGCACGGCCTCGGCTTCAAAAACGAAGATTTGTCACGCCCGATAAGGGAGTTCTCCGGCGGTTGGCGCATGCGTCTGGCTTTGGCTGCGGCCCTGTTTCAGCCGTCCGAAGTCCTGTTGCTCGACGAACCGACCAATCACCTCGATTTGGAAGCCGGAATGTGGCTGGAAAATCATTTGCAGAAATATCGCGGTACTTTGGTCATCATCAGCCATGACCGGAATATTCTCAACGCGCTTTGCGATTATATCGTTCATTTTGACAATCTGAAACTGGTCACTTATTCCGGCAATTACGATACTTTTCAAAATACCCGTTCCCTGCGGAAAGAACAGCTGCAAAAGCAGGCGGAAAAGCAGGAGCAGAAGCGCCGCCACCTGCAGTCTTTTGTTGACCGTTTCCGCTATAAGGCAAGCAAAGCCAAACAGGCGCAGAGCCGCCTCAAAATGCTGGAAAAGATGCAAAGCGTAACGCTGATGGAAGACGCAGCTTCCGCACGGTTCAGTTTTCCCGAGACCGAAGAGCTGCCGCCGCCGCTGCTTACCATAGAAAACGGCGTCGTCGGTTATGACGGCCGTCCGGTGCTGAAAAAGCTCAATTTTCAGGTTGTTGACAATGACCGCATTGCGCTGCTCGGCGCCAACGGAAACGGCAAGTCGACTTTGGCCAAACTGGTTGCCGGGCGCCTGCCGCTGATGGAAGGCCGCGATATTCGTTCCTCCAGACTCAGGGTCGGTTATTTTGCTCAACACCAGGCCGAAGAACTGCCTCTGGAAGAAACGGCCTGCGCTTTTATGGCGCGCCTGCTGCCCGATTTGCCCGAGCCGAAGGTTCGCGCGCACCTTGCCCGTTTCGGTTTGGGACAGGAAAAGGCCCTGACGCGGATTGCGCTTCTTTCCGGCGGAGAAAAGGCCCGGCTGCTCTTTGCCGCTATGACGTATAACGCGCCGCAGCTGCTCATTCTCGATGAACCGACCAATCATCTGGACATTGACGGCCGCGAAGCGCTGATAAATGCGCTCAACGAGTATAACGGTTCGGTGATTCTCATTACCCATGACATTCATCTGATTGAACTGATAGCCGATAACCTGTGGCTGGTAAAAGACGGCTGTTGCAGACCCTATGACGGCGATTTGGCTGATTACAGAAACCTGCTGCTTGCCAAAACCGAACCGGAGAAAAAAGTTAAACCGAAACCTGAAGTGCCGAAGGTAAATGTCCGCGAGGAAAGGAAAAGCGTCAGCGTGCGTTTGCGCCGCGTGGAGCGGGAGATGGAAAAGCTCAATGCCGACAGGGCGGCGATTGAGGCGGCTTTTCAGACACCGCTGACTTCTGAGGAAATTATCCGCAGCCAGAAGGAACTGGCATGGATTTCCGCTGCGTTAGGCGAATATGAGGAAGAATGGCTTGAACTTTCCGAACGGCTGGAACAGCTCGGTCAGTAAATGTTGGCCAGAAACATAACCAAAATGAAAACCATCAGTGCCGAACCGAGCAGAATCAGAACCGGCGAAGCCCCCGTTTCCCTGCGCAGCACCCAGCTGGCGGCAAATACCGCCAGATAACTGACCAGATAGGCTCCGCTTGCCAGATTGACAATCGAATTGAAATCAAAATATATGGTTGCCAGCGTCAGAACAGCGACGGACAAAGCGTTGCCGTAAGTGCCGTGCTCCCAGAATCTTTTGTGGTAGATTTTCGGCATGATTTTCTGTTCGGCCAAAGCGTAGGAAATGCGGAAAACGCTGAAATATGTTGCGCTGATGCCGGAAATGAAGGCGATAATCGCCGCGGCGAACATAATGCCGTATCCCCACTTGCCGAACAGTTTTTCGGCCGCAATGGTTATGGCCGTGTCGGCGTTGGCGGTCAGATCGGCTTCGGGAATGTATTTGAGAATGATATACGCCAGACTGGTATAGAGCAGGGCGACGATTATGATCGTCAGATAAATGGCCGCCGCAATCGTAAATTTCGGATTTTTTACGTCGGCTGCGGCATTGGTAATGATGCCGTAACCGGCATAAGCGAAAAAAGTGATGCCGATACTGCCCAGAAAAGCGGTGGGCGTAGGCATGAAGTCGACCTTGTCGGAGCGGACGTCAAGTTCAATAAACGCGCCGGCAATCAGCGACAGCAGAACAAAAAACTTAAAGGCGACCATCAGGGTCTCGGCGTTGCCGACTTTGTCTGCCCCCATCATATTCAGAATTGCCAGCGCAATGATTATGCCCGAGGCAAAATAGTTGACGCAGACCGGTTCCATGGCCGCGTCGTGCAGAAACTTGCAGGCATAAATGCCGAAAGACTTCGCCAGCATTGAAATTGAAACAAACGAGGTAATGTAGTAAATCAGCGTGAATGTTCCCGAAACCGCCCTTGATTTGAACGCAATTTTAAAATAGTCGGTCAGACCGCCGGAATCCGGATATTTTCCGGAAAGTTTCGCGTAGGAATAACCGGAAAACATCGCCGCGATGCCGGCAATGATAAAGGAGTAGTAGCTCAGGTTGCCCGCCTGCAGAATAACCTCGCCGAGCAGGGCGAAAATACCTGCGCCGACGACCGAACCGATTCCCATGGCGGTTACGCTGATAAGTCCCATGTCATATTTTTTTAAAACCATTTTGTGTCCCTTGTCTGAGGCTGATATAATATTCTCCGGCCGCTTTTCAATAAAAATTTCTGGGCTCCGCTTTATTTTTTTCGGACGGCGATTATATAGACCGAAAGTTTTGTAATCTTTTGTTTATGGAAAAGGCCGTGAAAAAAATCATCATCATTTTGTCCTGGCTGTTGGTCGCCGGCTGCGCTTCGCTGGAACGCAGTCTCGTCAAAGATATTGTGGACACCGGCAAAGTCAGTCTCAACCGTTGCGAAGTCGAAGGCTTTGAATACGGCGGGGTCGATTCGGCGCTGGACGGCGGGCAGGTCTTAAAACTTTTGATGATTCACGGTGTCGGCACGCATCATCCCGGCTATTCCATGCGTCTTCAGGAAAACCTTGCCGGCAATATCGGCTTCAATGTTGTGAGTCGTCTGCCCAAAAACGTCACTTTGCTTGATCCTGCCGACGGCGAAACCGAAATCGGCAATTTGCGTGTTACCTATTGGCAAAACAAGGCAAGCGGCAAACGGATGTTGTTTTACGAACTGACCTGGTCAATGATAACGGCGCCGGACAAGGAGATTATTGCCTTTGATACCGAAGAGCGCTATTCAAAGTTCCGGGTGCCGTTCAACAATACGATGAAAGTTTTTCTGGATAACACGTTGCCGGATCCGCTGGTTTATGAAGTTGACCGCAGCGATTTGATTCTGAAATCAGGCAAACAGTCGCTCTGCTGGATGCTCAAAACCGGCTGGAATGATGTTCCCGACGGTCAGAAAGCCGTTTGTGCCCTGACTCCGGAGGAACGGATTGCCGGCCTTGCCGGGCAGAACCTGATGTTTGTTACACATTCCCTGGGCAGTAAAATTTTGATGGATACGCTGACCGCCGAAGCCGACGAGGTTGCCGCTGCCGGGAACCGCGCCGGGCGCTTTGCTGCCGTCAGAAAGCTGCAGCAGAAGGAGATAACCGTTTTTATGCTGGCCAATCAGCTGCCGATTTTGCAGATAGGCCACCCGCTGCCGAAAATCCATAATCAGACGGACGCTTATTGTTTCAAAGGCGGCAGCCGTTACGGCCGCAGGCTGTTCAAGGGTGTAAACATCATCGCTTTTTCCGATCCCAACGATATCCTGAGCTATGCCATACCGCAGACTTTTGCAGACAAATACCTCGATTCACGCATTTGTCCTCGGGTAACCAATGTATCGGTAAACGTTGCCCCGGAAATTTCGGCTTTCGGCTTCGGCGTCGTCGATCCTGTGGCTGCCCATACCGAATATGACAACAGTCCGAAAGTCATTAATCTCATTACCCGGGGCACTTTGAATTTTGGCGCGGACGAGGATTTGAACGGACAATGCCGTTTTATCCGCATGGAAAAAGACAACAAAATGCGTTAAGCGGGTTGTCAAAATGGTAATTTGGCTCTAAACTTTTTCCGTTCTGAAACAAAAAGAAGGGAATAGGTATGAAAAATCTGGCTGTTCTGTGTCTGGTCTGTCTGTTGGCAGCCTGCAATTCCGCCTGTGAATTTCCGGCAGCGGTAACGGAAGATGCCGTCCGGGAAAATTATCAGGTCGTTTATTCGCCGTCGGCCGGCGTTTGGAACAACGGCGGCATGGCCGAAGACCGCATTGTCTTTACCAAACATGTTTCTCCGGGTTCGGGCAGCTATTCCGAATATGTTTCCGATGTTCAAACCCTTTACCTTTCTTCGACTTACGAGTTTCTTTATGCCGGGCGGCTCATCGGTTACAGCGAGCACGAACTGAAATTTTTCGAAGTGGTTTACCGCGACGGAAAATTTGAACAGGTTGAATTGTCTCCGGCTCAGGTCAGGGAGCTTTTCCCCGCGGTTGAAGTCGTGCTTGTCTCGGAGGCCGAAGGCGGTGTCATAACCGTCAGCCGCCTGCCGTTCGGACCGAAGGCTTTTCTGCTTTTGAACGATACGCCGACATCATATTATCATTATTCTTTTGAAAATTTCTACGGATATGGCACGCCGTTCAAATCCGTTCTGAAAGTTGACGAAGCCCGGGATATCGTTTTTTCCCATTTCGGAACGGACAATGCCGTCAATCCGAACCTGACCATCAGCATTGTCAACGGACTTTAAGCCATGAGCGAAGTTAAAACCAACGTCATGCGCATTCTGGAGCGGCAGAAAATAGCCTATAACCATTACTGTTACGAAGGCACCGGCGCAGTCAGCGGAATTGAAGTCGCGGCGGCCTTGGGAGAAGATGCCGACCGTGTGTTTAAAACTCTGGTAACGGTAAGCAAGTCGCGCCGGTATTATGTTTTCATGATACCGGTTGCGGCCGAACTGAATTTGAAAAAGGCTGCGGCTGCCGTCGGCGAAAAAGATGTCGAAATGCTCAAACAAAAGGATTTGCTGCCCTTAACCGGTTATGTTCACGGCGGCTGTTCGCCGATAGGCATGAAAAAACAGTTTCCGACCGTCATTCACAGCAGCGCCGAAAATTATGCAACGATTATCTACAGCGCCGGAAAAGTCGGTTATCAGGTCGAAACCTCGCTGGCCGGTTTGCGGAAAGTTATCGGCTGCGTGACGGCCGATATAATAATGCCTTAAACGGTTGTCTGTCTTTCAATCCAGCGCATAATCAGGTCAACGGCGTATTTCTGCTGTTCCGGGGTAAGTTCTGTTCCCCACGGAATGCCGTGCCATTTTTCAAAGCAGCCGCGGCAGCAGGTCGCCGTGGCATGCTGGGCAATAAACACCGGATGGTTTTTCATCGGCGTTTGGTGCCCGTCGTTTGCAATAACCGCGGGTGCCAGCCGTGCCGCGATAAAGTCTTCGGCATGGCGGCGGATGGTTTCCGCTCCTTTTTCCGCCGCGTAATCGCGGTATTTCTTGCTGAGCCGGAAAGAACTGCGGAATTTTGATTTTGCCAGTCTGTCCAGAATGTCTTCCGTCATTTCGTTTCTCCCAAACGACGATATTTTAATGCCGAAAAAATTTTTTTCAATGCAAATAAAAACGCTTGACTTAGAGTAACCTCTAAATGTTACGCTCAAAACGATACAGATTCGTTTTAACCTTTCGGGAGAGTTTTAATGGTTACCTGCGCTGTAACGACGTCTTTTTTGGGCTGTCTGGTCACAACCTGCCTTTATTTCCGCTATACCCTGTGCCTGAACATCGGCCTCTTGCCGCGCCTGCTGCTGTTTGTGCCGTTTTTGGTTGCCGGCTGTGTCCCGCTGCTGGTCTCTTACCGTCTGGAAAACGTTTTCGGTTCTTTTTATCCGTTTTACCGTTACGGTTTGTATTTTATTTTTATTGGTTGTATAATCCTCTTCACGGTAACGCTGATTGCCGACGCTTTGTTTTGGCTGTTAAGCTTTACGCCGCTGCTGACGAAATTTTCCTTCTGCTGCCGATGGCTGAATTGGGGAATTTTGGCCTTGTCCCTGCTGTTTGCGGCAGGGGCGCTGTATGCCGGCGTCAAAGTACCCGTGGTAAAGAATGTTCATATTTCTTCCGAAAAGCTGATTCGCGAATATACGGTTGTTGTTTTGAGCGATCTGCATATTCATCGCGTGATTAGTCCGCAGAAAATAGAACGGATTGTCAGCCTTGCCAACGCACAGAATCCCGACGTCGTTCTTCTGGCCGGCGATATCATTGACGATGATGTCCGCAGAGTTTCGAAAATTACGGCGCTGCTGAAAGGTTTAAAAGCGTCGAAAGGGATATATTTCGTGACCGGAAACCATGAGTTTTACGCCGGTTATGATGAAACTGTCCGCGAATTGGCTAATCTGGGCTTTATGTTTTTGGAAAACGACGGCGCGGCCGTCGGCAAAGACCTTTATCTCGCCGGCGTTCCCGATACTTTTGCCGGAGCGGCCTATGGCAAAACGCCCGACCTGAACCGCGCTTTTGCCAAAGCCGGAAAGGGAGCTTACCGCCTGTTGGTGTCGCATTCGCCGTCGGATTTTGCCGGGCGCGATTTTGACCTGGAAGTTTCCGGTCACACGCATGGCGGTCAGATTTTTCCGTTCCATGTTTTTGCCAAGCTGCATAACAAATATTTGAGCGGCCTGTATCCGATGCCCGGCGGCGCCGAAATTTACGTTTCCAACGGTGCCGGACAATGGGGGCCGCAAATGCGCTTTCTCGCGCCGTCGGAAATAACCGTTCTCAGATTAACCCCCGAAAACAGGAGAAATAAATGATAAGCAGAAAACTGATGTTTGGCCTGAGTGCCTTGATTTTAACCTTTTCAACTTTAGCAGGAGCACAGGAAATGAAAAAAGCGCCGCTTGATACCGTCTTTGGACAGGGAGAACCGAATCCCTACGGAAAATATTTTACCGGACAAACCTATTTGCAGCGTCTCAGTGCCAATGACGAAACCTGGCATTCGTCGCTGGCTAACGTCACGTTTGAACCCGGCGCCCGCACCAACTGGCATAAACACAGCGGCGGACAGATTCTGCTGGTCTTGGACGGCGAGGGACGGTATCAGGAACGCGGAAAACCGGTTCGGATTCTGCATAAGGGCGATGTTGTGCGCATTCCTCTGAACGTTGAACATTGGCACGGCGCCGCGCCCGATTCCTGGTTTACGCATATTTCGGTGGAAACCAATTTGCCGAACAACGAAACGACCTGGCTTGAACCGGTAACCGCTGCGGAGTATAAATAATGAAACGCGTTTTGCTGGCGGTGTTGCTGATTGCCGCTTCGGTCTGTGCCGGCTGGCATGCGCATTCTGCAAGGGAGGAAGTAAAAATGCGGAATTTGAAAGCAACAGATCCTGAGCTGGCCGCTCTCTGGGAAAATTTTGTCGATAACGATGTCCGGCCGCACGGCAGTCTGGATGCAAGAACCAGGCATTTGATTTTGCTGGCGGGGCATGTTGCCGCCCAGTCGCCGAACGAATACCGGTTGGTTTTGGCCGCGGCGCTGGACGACGGGGTCAGTCCGGTCGAGGCCAAAGAGGCCTTGTATCAGACAATTCCCTATGTCGGCATGGCCAAAGCTTACGACTTTGTTCTGGCCGCCAACGAGGTCATGGCCGAAAAGGGGATTCAACTGCCTCTGGAAGGACAGTCGCGGACGACGCCGCAAAATCGTCTGGAAAAAGGACTGGCCGCCCAAAAGGAAATTTTCGGCTCACATATAGACGAGATGCGCGCTTCGGCGCCCGCGGAACTGAAACATATTCAGGATTACCTTTCGGCCAATTGTTTCGGCGATTATTATACCCGCGGCGGTTTGAATTTGAAAACCCGCGAACTGCTGACTTTTGCAACGCTGATTTCGCTTGGCGGCGTTGACAGTCAGGTTCGTTCGCATGTTCAGGGAAACCTGAATATGGGCAACGGCCGTCAGGTTCTGCTGGACACCGTGACCGTGCTGCTGCCTTATATTGGCTATCCGCGTTCGCTGAATGCCATAGCTGCCGTTAACGAAATTGCAAAGGAGTAAAGATGACTAAAAAAGTGTTGGTTCTGTCGGCAAGTTTCCGCAAACACGGAAACTCGGACATGCTTTGCGACCGGTTTATTCAGGGCGCGCGGGAAGCCGGCAACGAAGTGGAAAAAATTTATGTCAGCGATATGCGCATAGGCTATTGCCGGGGCTGCGGCGTCTGCAACCGGACGCACAAATGCGTGCAAAACGACGATATGGCCGCCGTATTGGACAAGATGGTTGCGGCTGATGTTATCGTCATGGCAACGCCGGTTTATTTTTATTCGATGAACGGGCAGCTGAAAACCCTGATTGACCGCACGGTTCCCCGCTATGAAGAAATCCGCGGCAAGGATTTTTATTATATTGTCGCGGCCGCCGATGACAATCGGGACAATATGCGCCGAACAATTGAAGGTTTTCGGGCTTTTGCCGACGATTGTCTTGAAGGGTCAAGGGAAAAAGGCATCGTTTACGGCGTCGGCGCCTGGCAGGCCGGAGACATAAAGTCGAGCCCGGCCATGCAGGAGGCGTATGAAATGGGACGCGGCGTAAAGTAAGCCGGCAATAAGAAAAAAATCCCGGACGGTTCCGGGATTTTTCTTATTTTGAAATATAGGCGTTAATGATTTTCTCGGCGCATTCTCCTTCGCTGTCCGTATCCTGAACCGTGAAAATGACGTCGCTTTTCGGCAGGCCGGTCATTTCGGCCAGGGTCTTAATGTATTCGCGATTGCCGTCGCTGCTGAAAACTTCGGTTTTCAACTGTCCGTAATTCTGCAGGACAAAATGGCGTATTTTGTTTTCGTAGGCGCGCTGTTTCTTTTCGGCGGCCGTCTTAGGCTCCTTCTGCATGGTTACATAAAACGAATTTGGCGAATATTCCCAGAAACCGCCGGAACTAAGGTCCGTCGTCAGGCCGAAAGTTGAAAAAACGGTGCTTACGACGTTGAGCGCTGTCATCGGATTGGGGCCTTTGTTGATGAAAATTGTCTTGTCTTCAAAACCGTCCTTGCGCGCCTGTACCATAACCTGTGAATTTTCCCGGTCGATTTTCACAATACAGGGGGTTTGGCAGACTTCTTTGCCGTCAATGAAAATCCGGGTATGTTTTTCATTGGAGTCAAAGGAAATATCCTGCCTGCTTCCGCTGATGAGCGTTGCGCAGGAAGCAAGCAGAAGCGTCAAAGACGCGGTCGTCAGAATTTTTTTCATAATCGGTTCCTTGTATAAACGGTGTCTTCTATACAAATAACACAAACGGCCGAATAGTAAACAGATTTTGTCAGCTTACAGCCTCTGCGCGGTCAAACTGTCCATAATCATCTTCCGTCCCGCGGCATAAATTTCTTTTTCAAGGGCTTTGCCGTAACCATGGGCCGTTTTGTTATTGACTATACCGCTCAGCCGAGCTTTTCGGCCAGCATTGCCGCTGCCGTCCGGCCCGAGGCTATCGCTTCGACAATCGTCGAGCCGCCGGTTTTGCAATCGCCCGCATAGATAATCCGCTCGTCTTCGATTTTGTCGTCGGCATAGCTTCCGACCGCTTTGATAATCAGAGCAAAACCCGGCAGTCTGACCGATGAGTCGGGCAGAGGGTCCGTTTTGCCGTTGTCATAACGGTTGCGGTGTGTCTGTAAAAGCAGGCCGTCATCACGTTTTTCGATTTTTTCGGGACTGCACAGCGGCGAAATGTTAATCTGATGATAAAGCAGCTCCAGATATTCTGTTTTTGATATCTTCATGTCCGACAGTCTTCGCCGGACAAACATTTCTACCTGTTCGGCGCCGTTTTGTGCCGCCGTAAAAGCGCAGTCTGCCGCAACGTTGCCGCCGCCGATGACGGCAACCCGGCCGCTTGTGGCATATCTTTCGGGATGATGCAGATATTCCATATGCGACAGGCAGAGTTCTTCGCCCTCAATGTTCAATTGCGCCGTATTCGGTTCTCCGGTCGCGATAATAACGCCGTCATACTGCATCAGCAGCGGACGGACGTCGCCGACCCGGGCGTTCAGGTGCAGCCTTATCAGCGGCGTATTGCTGATAAACTTCCAGTCTTTTTCGATAACGTCATGCGGCAGTCTGGCGTCGGGGATCATGTTCAACGCGCCGCCGATCTGATTTCCCGCTTCAAAGATGTTAACTTCGTATCCTGATTTTGCCAGCAGCGAGGCGGCGGCAATTCCCGCCGGACCGGCGCCGATGACGGCAACGTTTTTGCCTTTGGGCTTTGTTTGCGAATAGTCTTCGCCGTCATTGCGAAAGTTTTCCAGAATTGTCGCCTGCACTTTGGGAATGTTGACGGCAAAGTCAATGCGGCTGCGCGTGCAGGCCTGCATGCAGAATTTGTCCGGACAGATAAGGCCGCAGGTTTGCCCCATCGGATTGGTGCGGGTAATGGTCTTGACCGCTTCGCCGTAAGCGCCCTGCTTGGCGTGGTTAATAAACTCCTGAGGATTGCAGTTGACCGGACAGGCATGCATACAGGGCTGGTTTTTGCAGTTCAGACAACGGTCAAGTTCCGCTTTAAGCTGGATTTTGCTCAGATATGTTTTTTTTGCTTCGGACATTCTTTTCTCGGCGGTTGTTTTTCTACAGTATAAGCTTTGAGAAAGCTTTTAAGTCAAGCCTTTTTTCACAAATAAACAAAAATCAAGGCCCGTTTGCCGGGCCTTGTCGCTATTTGTTCTTGCAGAACTGGATTTTTATTTTGCTCCGCGGCGGAATGTTGTCCAGAGCCTTGTTTGCGCCGCTGATTAAATCGGTCAGCGCTTTGGCGTGTTTGGAAGAACAGGCGCCCATGCTGACCGTAAGGTCAAGATTTTGTTTCCGGTTGATTTTTACCGAAAGTTTTTTAATGTTTTCGCTCAGACGTCCGGCGACGGTTTTGGTGCCTTTTTCATCGGAATTGGCAAGAAAGATAACAAACTTTTCATTGTCATACCGGGCGACCATGTCGGTTCCGCGCAAGTCTTTTTCCAAGGCGCCGCCGACCTGCTTGAGCGCTTTGTCCGCCGTCTTGTCGCCGTATTTCTGACGAAACTCGGCCAGATTGTCGACCTTCAGCATGACAAGGGCAAAATTCTGTTTGGCGACCAGAGCCTGCGCAATTTTTTCAGGAACGGCCTGCTCAAAATATTTGCGGTTGTAAACCGTTGTGATGTCGTCCCGGCGCTCTCTTTCAATCTTGTCCTCCGCGTCATAATATATGATGAGGATAAGAATGATAAATGTACAGAAAAACGTAATCAGGTTTGAAAAGAGAAGAATATAGGAATCGATGTAAACGCCGTAGGCAAACCAGCAGACCAGCCCCAGACTGTAGATGATGTACATGTAGCTGGACAGGTTGGTGACGTTTTTGGTTTCGATAATCCGCAAAATCTGAATGGCAAAAGTCAGAATCGTTGCCAGACCGGCCGCATAGCCGATGTAGGTAAACAGAATTTCTTCATCAAACATAATATTGTCAAACATTACACACTACTCCGCTTTTTTATAAAAAATACCGCTTAATCATTTAAATTATCGTTAAGAAAACAAATGGCCTTTTTTCATCCTGCAAACAAAAATGTTTATAACTGACGAAATGATTTGACCTGGAGTATACTCTAAAAATTATGCTGGCTCTGTCAGTTGACGAAAACAAATACTATATCTTAATCTGACAGGAGACGAAAAAGATGAAATTTTTTGCAGCGAGTTTTATGAGGCCGGTTTTGTCGGCCTTGTGCGGACTTCTTGTTTTAACCTCGGCAGCCGAAGGAGCAGAGATGACAGAACAAAATTGGGATAAGGTTTTTGCCAAAAGCGAAAAAGTTGACGTTCAGAAAGTGAGTTTTAAAAACCGTTATGGTATAACTTTAGTTGGAGATTTATATGTGCCGAAAGGCAAAAAGGCGGAGAAACTTCCGGCGATAGCTGTTTCCGGTCCTTTTGGCGCCGTAAAGGAACAGTCCTCGGGGCTGTATGCCCAGACGATGGCCGAACGCGGTTTTATCACGCTGGCCTTTGACGCTTCATATACGGGCGAGAGCGGCGGAGAACCGCGTCTGGTGGCTTCTCCGGACATAAATACCGAAGATTTCAGTGCCGCGGTCGACTACCTGAGCAATCGGCCGGATGTCGATGCCGACAAAATCGGCATTATCGGCATTTGCGGATTTGGCGGCTTTGCCCTGAATGCCGCGGCGATGGATACCAGAATCAAGGCAACGGTTACATCAACCATGTATGACATGAGCAGAGTGAATGCCAACGGTTATTTCGATGCGATGGGCGAAAACGAGCGTTATGAATTGAAACGGAAACTCAATGCGCAGCGTACCGAAGATTTTAAAAACGGAACTTATGCGGCCGAGGCCGGCCTGCCGGACAAACTGACCGGAGACGAACCGCAGTTTGTCAGGGACTATTATGATTATTACAAAACGCCGCGCGGTTATCACAAACGTTCCAAAAACTCCAATACCGGCTGGAATATGACTTATGCGCTGTCCTTTATCAATATGCCGATTTTGTCTTACAGCGACGAAATCAGAAGCGCTGTTTTGATGATTCACGGCGAAAAGGCGCACAGCCGCTACTTCAGCGAAGACGCATATAAAAAGCTGAAAGGCGACAACAAGGAATTGTTAATTATTCCCGGTGCCAGCCATACGGATTTATATGACCAAACGGATAAAATCCCGTTTGATAAAATCGAAACGTTCTTTAAAAACAATCTGAAATAAACGGTTTCGGACGGCTGCCTGCTGCCTCGCACAGGGCAGGGGCGGCTGTGCCGTGTCCTGCTTTCGGCGTTTTCTGTTGACTTATGCGGACAAATGTATATTTTATAGATAAAATTTTATGCATCTGTAAATGATTATCTCTATTATATAATTTGATTGTCTAACCCCTAAAACTTAATATTATGGGAAAATATGATGACGATGAAGGAGGCTACTTCTGCGAATTATTGAAAGAAGGGCTGACCGAAAGAGACATGTCTGGTTTGGAACGCGGATGGTCCATTGGCGTCGGTCTGATAGGAGCAGTTGTCGCTGATCCGGTTCTCTGGATTACCAGAAAACTGGGTATTAAGGGAGAACCGCAGGATTACGATCCGGGAGATCCCACGCATCCGTTCAATCAGAATTATTAAATTCTGTCAAAGTAAAAGCCTTGCTGCATTTTTGCAGACAAGGCTTTTGCTTTTTGTTAAGCTTTAGCCCCGTTGCCCAAAAGCAACGAGGCTTTTCTTTTAACCCTCAAAATATCTCTCTGCCGGCGTTTGGGGCATTCGTTTCAAACCCGTTGCCGACATCGGCAGCTTTTTCCTGTATAAATCCAACAGCTTCGCGATTTTTGCAAAATCATATTGCCCGGCTTGCGTTTCCAATTCGTCCACATCCTTAACGGACAGGCCGGTACGCACCGCCGCTTCCGTAATTGTCAGTCCGCTGTTTCGCCGGGTTGCAAAAAGAAACATGGCAATTTCGAGGCATGTGTCCGGATTGAGTTCGCTGGCATGATAAATCGGCATATCAGTCATTGTAACTCTCCACGTTAATGTACAGCCTTTCCTTATAAAGCCGCAACAGCTTGCAAACCAGCGTCAGGTCAAGCCCTTTGCGTCCGGTTTCCAGCGCGTCAATGTCTTCCACACTGCATCCGGCTTTTTCCGCGGCGTCTTCAATGTCCAGCAGTTGTTCTCTCCTGGCCCAGTGCAGGTTTTCGCCCAGTTTTATCTGACATTCTTTGGAAATAAAATCTAACAGCTCTTGCACGACATTTCCTTTCAAAAAAAGACCACCTGAAAGGTGGTCGGGTATGTCCGCAAAAATCACTATCCTAAAAATGATCCTCCGACCTTCAACATAATATCATCGGCAAAACCTCCGACATTATGTTTGTTGTATAGTCGGAAGCATCCCGACCTTACATCAAGTCGAGATATATGCCTTTCAAAGGCTAACGAAATATATCCATTCCGTTAGGATAAATCTTATTGATAGTGGAGTTTGCGGATCTCCAACAACCAAACACCGCCAGTCTAGCCTATGTTTCCGCAACTTGCAAGCGCATATTTTCTTTATCTGAAAAAGAACATTTTTTTGCAATAAATAACTGGACAATCACGAAACATTAAGCAAAAACAAATACATCAGCGGGCGACACGGGGTTGCCCCGAAGTTTAGGAAAGGAACATAAAATGAAAAATGATGTGGAATTCAAATATGCCGGCGGCGGTTTTGACGTCAGCCATGATCCGTATACGTCTTCTTTTGGCCGGACATTTCGGCAGGAGATAAGAATCAACTGTTTCTCCAGCGGCAGCAAAACCTTTGTCAAAGCGCCGGATATCCGGAATTGGGAAGAACGAGATCGTTTTTACGGTGAACGTCAGGATGTCAAAATGGACGCTTTCTTAACTGAACGCTTTGCCGAGATTGCCAAAAAGGTAGATGCGCTTATTCTTTCTGAAATGCAAAAACTCGGCTTCACACCGGAACAACAGTGAACCCAACCGCTCGGGAGCGGTGCAGTCCGCTCCCAAATTCAAACACAGGAGATAAAAATATGTTAGAAGCTTATGCGCTTAATGATAAAATCTGGATCGAACCCAATATTAAAATTTAAGACACTTTTTCCATATTAATTTATTATAAAAATTTTAATAAATGGTATTTTATATTTAAAATATATGGAGAAATCGAATGAAAAAAATTATACTTATTGCCGGAATGTTTCTATCTGGTTGCACTTTTTTCACTCAAAACAATTTAGATTTAACCGTTATAAAAAATGACAAACCGGCTCAAAATTACAATGTGGCTTTAAGAATTCCGGTAACTTACGGGCAGCATCCCATGAGCCCGTACTTTAATTCCAGAGAGATGTTTCCGTTGGGGGAATACCCGACGGATAAAGATGGAAAATTACACTTTCCGTTTAATGCCGCAATCGGTATCCCTCCCAAAAAAGCCAAACCAATGTTTCTTATAAGTTCTTCCGATATAAATCAGTGTGAGTTGCTTTTGTGGTATTTGGAAGATAAAAAATTTTTCGTACCTCTGAAGTTCAAGAACGGAGATATTTCAGGCCCCCTGAAATATACCGAAGATGTAACTGGAGATTTCACATACAACGGCAATGGGTGGGATGTTTCAGCAACGATTCATCGTATCGATAGAATTTGTGAAGAATAACTTTCAAACAGCCTGAATATTAAGTTTTGTCCTTTTAATTAAAACTGAAATTAAATCCGGCATACAGGTAGACGGCTTCGTTCTCATCAATCCATTTGGGCTTTTTCAAAACCGTAGCATAGCCGACCGATGCGTCAAAGAATTTATATTTGAGTGAGACCTTACCACCGGCGCCGGATAAAATTTCCGATTTTATGTCCTCATTATTGCTGTGAACATAGCCGTAATCAATAAATGGCCCGAAGTTGATGCCCTGCAAAATCTCATTATCGCTCTTGGCTAAGGCACCGAGGTTAAAATCCAAGTCATTGCGGAAAGCATAACCGCTGTCGCCCTGTACGCCTTCGTTTCTGAAGCCGCGCACCGAATATTCGCCGCCAAGGTAGAAAGCTTCCGTGCCATACAGTTCGTCCTGGCTGTACTGCCCGTCAAAAGTAGCGGTATAAGTTGCAACGTTAAACAGGTTCACGGATCCGTAGGCATAGAGTTTCCATGCTTCGTATTGCGCTTCCTGCGTATAGTTGTTGTGGTTGTCGTTTAAGGCGCCAAACCATTTTGTGCCTTTGTTGTAGGTTGGGTTCAGGTACAATACCCCGTTGTCAAAATAAAATGTTGAGGAGAGGCCGAGGTTGACAATCGCCAAATCGCGGCTTGAAACCTCGTTTTGCATTTTCAGATCAAGTACTTTGGTGTAGTTTTGGTTCCTTTTATAAGTTAATCCGCCGCTTGCCGAGATTTTATACCGTTGCCCGCGAGCCAGCAGACGGTCAAGGCTCAGACTGTTGGTAACGCTGTTGCCATAAGAATAAAAGCGATCGCCGTTATAAAGCAAAAAACTTGTCCGGTAGTCAGACCACGAGAAGTTGTTGTTCAAAGTCCAGTAGCCAAAAGGGATGGAGGCGCCCACGGTCAGATAATTGGCATCACGGTGATCATAGTCTTTTGACGGGGAATTAGCATAGCTCATGTTGATTTGTTCATTTAGTCCCAGAAGGTTGTCCTGCGCCGCCCGCATGCCGAAACGCGTTTCGCCGGTTGATTCCGATCCTGCATTATCCGTAAAGAACGTCAGCCGGGTCGTTCCTTTCGGCTCGTTTTTCACTTCCCGCTTGCTGTATTCTTTCTTGTCATCAGGTTTGATGTCCATTGTCGCCGAGTTAGACGGCAGGCGGTTCAACTGGTCGATTCCCTGTTCAATATCTCTCAGGTTCAAAACGCTGCCGATCATGAACGGAAAGGCCGTGATAACCTGTCCCAGTCCGAGGCCTTCCACTTTTGAAAGCTTCCCCTCAACGATTTTGATTTCCAAAATGCCGCGTTTCAGGCGTTTTTGCGGCATTGTCATATAAGCGCGGGAAGTGATATAACCTTTTTCAATATAAAGATCCGTGATTTTGTTCAGCATCTGGTTAATTTGGGGCAGAGACATACAGGTGTCCTTGTATTGCTTGGTAATACGCTTGATTGACCAATCGCTGACCTTTGAGTTTCCGGTAAACAGAATTTTTCGGATATTCACGCACGAACCGACCAAATCCGGTTCTTCTTCCGCCGCCTGCTTGGGCGTTTCTTTGGGTTTTGGCCGTTTCAGGGCGTTTTGCAGTTCCTGCCGCCGGAATTCTTCATTCAACAGCCGCTGTTGCTCTTGCTGAATGCGGTTCTGGTTTTGCAATACCGAAGGTGGCACCTGCGCCTGCGCGGCTGTAGCAAAGGAAAATGCGGCGGCTATCGCCAAAATCAAAGTCTTTTTAGTCATATTCACTTCCCGGTTATAAGGTTAGTTTCTTCAGGCAAAATTCTATTCAATTTTAAGAGATGCGAGATATTCCCGTAGCTGTTTTGTAATTTCGTCATAAAACTTCTTTATTTGATAAGTCCTCTGAATAGAATCATCTTCAAAAACAGGTTCTGTTTTGGGATTTACCACAACATTAAAATAATAAACCCGTGCTTGCTGGGAACATAGTTGTCGGAGTGTTTCAAATGCATTATACATTTTTTCATTCAGAAATGGAGCATATCGAGAGATCATTTCTTGATAAGCTGTGAGTGTATTTTGAGCATTCTTATGCATTTCTATTTGTTCTGCTCGTGTAGGTGGATTTCCGGGAGTGAGTCCAAAAGGATACAAATATGAAACATTTTTTACCACCTCAAGCATACTGTTTGAAATGTCCTGATACATCTTGAATTCAGCATCAAACTGAGTTTGTGAAATATGACGTTTCGTTTCATTGCAAGATTTTGATTTTTCAATTTCTTTTACTAAATCCTTGTGGTAGTCTTCCATATCTCTAGCATTTTGGAACTTAGTGTTTTCTAAATCTTCTGCCAGTTTTTCTTTATAAGCTTCAATATCTTTTGTATGAGAACTTTTTAATGTCTCTAATTCCTTATCATGTATGTTTTTAATACCTAATAGCTTTTTCTGTGAAAGATAACTAAAGAACGTTTTACCGCCGGAAATAACTAATATTGTTATAATGTTTGCTGCTATTATAATACTGACTAGTCCGATATCTGAAGTATTAATGTGTTTTTCAAACCAAGACTCGACTATTTTTAGCCTAAACATATCTGCTCGCGCATTTGTTGTAAAACATAAAATTCCTGCTGTAATTAATATTAATAATCTTTTAGTCATCATTTTTTCCTTAAAGTAAGTTATTCCAAAACGCCAATTGAACTCATATCAATTGTTTTAGAGCGCAAACAATCCGGAAACTCAAAAATTTGCTTTTGAGTTTTTTGAGAAAAGGGGGATGTCTGCTGCCGATTGATCATTATATTTCCTCAGAATTCCAAAGCATAGTTACTGGGGTTAAGATAAAGTAATCTTTTTCAGATTCATTAAAGAATAATTGAATGTCCATAGGGAAATTTAATTTTCCTTGCTCGTCATCAGATGCAACAAAATAATCCTGATTTATAATGTCAAAGAATATCCTTTTTTCTTGCTCATTCTCTTTATCTAATAAGTGCTGTATATTAAAAATATAAATTTCAATTTTAGAAACATTATATCTATCCTTAATCCATTCCATATCCCACAAGCACTCATTGAAAGCATCCCAATTTTGGCCGAAATAGGCAGGAAACTCTAAAATATTAGAAAATGTTTCAAATAATTTATTTGTGGTATGAATATTTTCACAATCTATTTTAAATATCCTTATATTTGAAAATTCAGGTATATCATTTTCATTAGAGATAAAATGTATTCTGTTTGAGTATTGTTTTTTCATGCTAAACATCAATCTTATCAATTAAATTTTCTAAAATCTTTCCATGCTGGGTTGGCATATAATCAACATCAAATTCATTTTGAATTAAATAATCTGCTAATTTTTCTCGGAATTCACTTAAGATTTCTTCACTTCCTTGTAAATAATTATCATGTATTTCAATATTAAAATTACAAAACTCATTTTTTGTTAGGAGTTTGTTTATTAATTCTTTTTCTTGAACCGATAATGTTATTTTCATTTTACTGCTCAACGATTTACTTCTCCTTTATAAATTTAGGTAAAGCCAAAATTATATCAGGAAGCTTACGGGTATTGCGCCATTGGGCTATGATATTTTCTATTTCTTGTTTAGATGTTTCTCCCCATGAGACATCTTTTACCAATTCCGCCTCATCTTTTTTTACGACGCAAGCTAATTGAAGAACAGCGGTAAGAATATGGATAAGATATTTTTCTTGAGCTTTGACATCATGAGTAAAAGTTCCGTCATCTTTTGCCAAAATATCTGCAACAGATATTGGGAAGGTTAGCAGCATTTCAAGAATTTCAATTGTTAATTCTTCTAAGGTCTGCCCTGAATGGTTTCGTGATAATTGTTTATATTGTTGTTCAAAATTTGGATCATTTGTATAGGTATAAATGGCCGGAATAGCAAACCAAACATCTCCGCCGTCAGGATACTGTTTTTTAGAAAGCTCAAATTCTTTGATAATATTATCAGTAATCTTATCTATATCCGTTCCATATTTTAAAGTAGGTTCCCAATCAAAAGGTGAATCTTTTACACCAACTACAGGAACAGCCCCTACAGCAAGAAGAAATTTTATTCTCCGGCAAGTGTACTGTAATAATTCTTTTTGATTCGGCGTAAATACATACTGATAAGAATTTGGCATAAGATACATTAATCCAACAGCATCATTTTTCAAATCAAATGCTTTCACAAGTATGCTTTCCTCTAAGGTATAATTATCTTCATCTTTTAACATATTATTCACGGCATCAACCATTCCACTCAAAATTTGTTTTTGAGGTTTCTTGGAAACGGAGAATGTTTGTTGTGGGCTAGTCATGTCCTATTTTCCATAAATATCTAAATCATCTCTGGCATCTTCAATTGCACCTTGCAGTCCCGGACATTAAATAGTATTTAGTAAACTTTTCAGTTTGGATACATCTGCGTGAGAATAAACTCGAACAACATGAGATATTCCCAAAATTCCTAATCTTAAGATGTCTGTATTCTTATCTTGTAAACATTTTTCAATCCATAAGGTTGCTAAATCTAAATCAATATCATTCATAAAAAGCTGTAAAAGGGCTTTTGATTTAACTTCCAAATTAGGAGAGTTTAAATTTTGTTTTAAAGTATCAATATCGGTAAGTAATATTTTTTCATATTTCATTTTATTAATCCTTTGGGTGTAGCTCTAAGGTTTATCATGATCTTACCTTTCACTATTTTTATCAGCATCATTACCTCCTTTATCTGTAATACCGACTATTATTGTAACGCTAGGATGTCCGGTAGAATTTTCGCTTTTACTCCCTCGTCCTTACAATATCTTATTATTGCGTAAGTTTTTTTATAATAAGACCTCGGTGAGTAAGGAACTTCTCAACTGCAGGAATAAAGTAATCAGTATATTGGGGGATTAACATTTTTTTCTTATAATGAATCCCCTTTGAAGAGCCTCCCAATAACAGATTTACAGCTTTACGTTTTTCTATGTCGTTCTTTAATTCTTCTATATCAGCATTATTTTTATTTTCAAAAATAACGTCACCATTAACTAGAAATTCGATCCTGCCCACAATATTCTCTACATCTGATTTTTTTTCGATAATTTCAATTAGATAATTTGAATCAATAGGAAGAGGTGAAATTCCATATTGTTCGATTTTTTCGAAATATTCCTCGTTACATAATCTAGTGTTAACACATTTATCCATATTAAATTCCTTTGCATAGCTAAAAGAGGAACATAAACAACTTAAAATTACAAAGCTACTAATCTTTTTTATCATTTTCTTTTGCTTCTTAAGAACGGAGGATGTTTGTTGTGAGCTAGTCATGTTCTATCTATTCCTCTAATTCGTGCAAGTTACGAAATTCTCTCTCGTTTTTACAAAATACCAAATTAAAATAACGACATTTAGCTCCTTCTAATATATTTGTTAAATAATTTAGGGAAATTTTGTAACTTTCTATAACGAAGTCAGGATAAGAGGAATAATTTTTTACATCTATAAACCAATTTTCATATGTATATGAAAGTTTTCCTTTTTTTAGTTCAAGAACATCCCCTCCTAAAATTGCAATTTGTTTATCTTTACAAAAATCTAATACTGCAATTGTATCTTGATAATCAAAAGCATACCCCAAAACGCCAATTGAATTCATATCAATTGCTTTAGATAGTATAGTATCTGGTATAAAATTATTTTCCATTAATATTATTCCTTCGGTACAAATAGACGATGGTTTACAGTATTGTCTGGCTCAATGATCCATTCAAAATGGCCTTCCTTACCTTTATATGATCCTTCTAGTGTAATTTTTGTTCTCTGTACTTTGTCTCCGCCAATAATTGTAGTTTTTTGCCCACTTCCAGCAAAACTATCTACTTCTTTAGGAAAGGAATGGTAATCACCAGATTTCATTTGGTTATTAACTTTATTCGTATAATGAGTGTTGTCCAGCGGATTATCATTTATATTAATATTTTTATCTTTAGAGGTTTTTATAACAATATTATCTTTTGCTAGCTTAGTAACAACACTTCCTCCCACAACACTTATTTGTGTGATTTGTGCATCGGCAATGAGATTATATAAAGGATGGACGAGATCATGAATTGCAAGAGCTTCATCCATTGATAACTCCCCATCAATTACTCCTTTCCACTGCAACCAATTCTCAGTTTCAGTCCACGGAATTTGAGATACATAATCATTATTTTGCTCCAAAGTTGGGCCGTATTTCTTTTCATATTCTTCAGCATCAATTTTTTCTTGGCCAAAGATATTTCCTGTTAGTTTATTAAACCAACCAACAGTTCCTTCTCCATGCTCTCCCATATTAGAGGCATATTCATCAGGTTCTGTATTACCAACATTATGAGAAGTGAGCTCGTAAAATAACAAATTTGCTAAATTGTTACCAGACAAAGTTTTTCCATCTTCTCCTATAATACTAATCGCAATAGTGCCATCTTCTGGATTTCTAAAGCCTTTTCTAGCATCTTCTATAGTATAAATTAGAAAATCTTTAACATCTTTGCCATTTTCTTGACAAATACTAGTTAATTCCTTTATTTGATCAGGACTTAGTTCACTAGGGTTGTTCAAAGCATTGGCTAAATCGGGATGATTTCTAAAAATATCATAGACAATATTTACTGTGGCATTTTTATCTGCAAGGACTTTACTTAAATCATCAAGTTTAATTTCCCCGGTTGCTCCTTCATAAAGGGTAATTAAGCCGTCCGCAATTTTTTTGCTACCAGCACCAGCATCTAAAGCGGTATTTTTAGCGGTAGTAAGAGTATTATCTCCCATATTGCTAATATCATCAACAATTTCTTCGCGACCAGATTCTGTAAACAGTCTGTTATCAATTGTGATCTCGGCGTCCAGAGCACCGGTGATCTGGTCTTTGGTGACAATTTCCATATTATCAACATCTCTGTTAATATCAGAGATGTCGCTGCCATCAGCAACTTCAATATTACCTTTACCGATAGTTGCTTGGGTAACACCTTCTTTTTCAGACCCTTTGTCCGTGACACCGACCGTTGTTGTACCACTCGGATGTCCGGTAGACGTTCCGCTTTTATCCGGGCCATAAGATTCCGCAATGTTGAAGCCGCTTTCCTTATCTCTGTCATAGTTCTGGATATCGCTGGTCTCAATAGATCCTGCTTTGATGTCCAGATTTCCGGCATCCTTGCCGTCTTTATCTATATTGGCAATTAGCGAGCCATCCATGCTAAGCTTACCATCGACGTCAATGTCAACAGATTCTGTACCGACAATAGAAGTAACTTCATCCACCCATTGCCGGTCAGAAGATCCATGCGAATTGCCGACGCTGCCGCTGGCGTTTGAACCGCTTGTCGTTCCGCCAATGCTGGTATTGCTCGATTTACTGCTTGAGTAATCTGTATTCTGCTGAGAGGCCAGCTTCATGTCGCCGCCAACGTTTATATCCACATCTTTGGCTAAAGCGTTGTATCCCTCAGCATTCATATCGTTACCGACATTGATTGCAATTTTGCCTTCTTCTGCGATAGTGGCTGAATTGTTATGATGTGTACCAGAAGCTCTGTCACTTGAATCAGAAGTGGCAACGTCAAATCCCGGACCGGATTTGCTGCTGACTGTTGCCGAAACAGAATCTGTGGTTGTTTTACTGTTTGACTTATATTTATCCTGACTTGATTGTAAATTTAGATTATTAGCAACATTATAATCAATATTGCCGTGTTCCGAAACAACAATCGATCCGGTTTGATTCATATCATGGCCGGCATCAATTTTAATATCTTTGTCGGCAATAACTGTTGATGCCGTGTTAGTAACGGAATTGGCGTTTGTTTCTGTTTTGGTGGTTTCTGTCGTAATTCCACCGCCGGCATAGAAACCGAGTGTTTCTTTCGTATTTGCAGCTTCTTTCATTGTCGTTGCCGCTGCCTCAATTGCCGTTGTCTGGTTTACGATGGCTGCCGCCAAGTTCAATTCAGCATCTTCAACAGCCTGAGAGCTGGCTTTCCCTTCAGCGTGAAGTTTCTTTATTTCCGAAAGTTTATCTCTGGCTTCCTTGACTTTCTCTCCGGCTTTTATCACATCGTCAACATTATTAACGGCATCTACTGCAACATGACCGACATGGGCATTAGCCGTAATTTTGCTCTTACTGTGTGTTTTCTTATCATCCTCGGTACTCTGAGACGAGGTAATATTAACATCATGACCGGCTGCCATTGTAATATTATTATCTGATTTAATATTCGAACCTTTAATGTTAATATCCTCTGTGGCAGACATATTGATGTTGCCGCCAGCCTTGATGTTGGAAGAAACCGTGTTTTTCTGGACATTATCCCATGTATCTTTGGTCTTTTCGCCCAAATCTACGCTGGTTTGTAATTTTCCGTCTTTAATTCCGGTAGAGTCGTTAAACCACAGGGATTGTCCGCCGGTTGCCACAGCCAATCCAATCTCTTTCAGCCCGTCCATCATATTCGTCTTTTCATGGACTTCGCGGTGCTTGGTCGTTTCTTCGCCGCTCAGGATGTTGACGGAGCCTTGTTCTCCGGATTTTTCGACCTTGCCATCGGCTCCGGCCTTGTATCCGGCCAGAATGTTCACATCTTTTCCGGCTTCCACATCGGAGGCAACAATTGTCGTATCTTTGCCGGAAACGACCGTTAAGCCCTCTGTCGTCTTAATATTTGAGCCGTGCAGTCGTTTTTCCTCATGTTCAATTTCGTCCAGCGACTTCTTCAAACCGCCCCAAGACGATTTTTTCGTTTTAGAGTATGAGTAGCTGCTGTCTTCCGCGGCAACTGCAGTGATGTCTCCGCCCGCAACAATTTGCGCGTCGGCTCCGGCTTCCACTTTCGAACCCTTGGAGAATATGTCTTTTATTGATTCGATGAATGCATTGCCGCCGGCAACAATCGCCGAACCCACGTTTTTGATGCTGTCTTTGACCGTGGTTGTCGTCTTCTTGCTCAGGAAACCGGATTTTGTTTGGCTGCGTTCTTCACGGTTGTGCAGTTCCACCGTATCAAGAACGATATTATCAGCCTTCAGGGCAACGTCTCCTTCTTTGCTTTCAAGCTTGGCGCCTTTGCTTGCATAGGTGCCGCTCGCATCAATCTGCAAGCCTTTGTCGCCGGAAATAACCGCTTCCTGACCGGTTTTTTCAATCAGGGTATAGTTCTTGCCGTCGCGCACTTCTTCCGTATATTTCTTGGTTTCGTTGATAACATCTCCGGCCTTTATGGTCGTCACTTCGCCGCCGATCGTTGCGCTGCGGTTAGTCAGGGTTTCCGTGTCAATATCGGTTTTGCCGCCGATAATCCGGGCTGTTTTGCCGCGGTTGCTCTCGTTTAAGAGGTCTTTGGTTTTCAGCAGCAGTTCATTTTTGGCATACAGGTCGCCGCTGTTGCTGATATTGTCGGCATTGATGGACACGTTGTTACCGGTCATTTTCGCGCCATAACCGCCGATTTTTATATTTTCAAGCGTTGCTTCGCACAAATACAGTTCCGGAACCAGAACTTTTTCGCCGTTAACCTCTTTTTCCACATACCAGATGATGTCGCTGTCAAGCTGCTTAATCTGTTCCGGGGTCAGGGCTATGCCGATTTTCAAATCCAGGCGTTCATATTCTTTTGCGGCATTGTTATAAAGGGCTTTCATCTGATCCAGATCATTGGAAATCTCGCCGTTGCCCAGATAATGTCCGTAAGTCGCTTCACGGATGGCATCCATAATCAGCCGGGTTTCGTATGCCGGGTCGCCCAGCATTTTGCGGGTATTGTATTCGTTGGAGAATGGCGTAATTCTGTCAAAGAAATAATCCGAACCAATGAACGGCGTGTTATTCATAAAGTCCACGTTGGCCGTGATCATGTATTTCGGATCGCCCTCGGTTACGGCAAACATTCCGTTGTCGCCGCGCGGTACCGTCAAATCAACTTCAACCTTGCCGGATTTCAGATCAGGAACTTCATCCCGCCCGAAACGGAAAGAACCGGTGGCTTTTTCAACCTGATCATTGACGACGTTGCCACCCGCTGCGTTAATGACCAGATTGTTTCCGACTGTTACCAGTGATGCTTCATTGGAATAAATGCGCTCCTGATAGGTTTCCGTAGCCCAATAGGTTTTGTGACGGGTACGCATACGTTTCTTATATTTTCGCCGCATCTGTTTCTGAATGTTCAACGTCACAAGCTCGCTGTAGGTCTGGTTTTTCAGCTGTTCAGTATTGATTGTCGCATTGTTTTTGGCAGACAGGGTAGAGCTTTGATTCAAAATGTCACGGCTGTTGATGTTCAGGTCGTGTCCGGCCAAAATGCTTGCTTCTTCCGCATCCAGAAAGACTTCCGATATTTTATATCTTCCAAGTTCCAGCCAGCCTGCATTATACGGAACTACATCACGTATTTTGTCATAATAGGTACTGTAACCGGCTTCTTCCGTATTGTGGTTATACCCCATATTATAAATTTTATCGGATTTGATGTTGATGTCGTTAAAGCTCTCAATCCGGCCGCCGAGGTTGACTAATGCGTTAAACTGGTCTTGGCTGGCTGTGTAGGGCGTACTGGTAACTTGTTCATTGATTGTTTCTGATGTCTTTTGTTCAGTGTTTCCGCCAGCTTCCACATGATCTTCGTTGCTTCCGGCTTCATCCCAGACGGTATATGCCACTTCGTTGCCGTCCGCATCCAAAATTGTCAGCTTGTCAATATCCTCTAAACTGATTGTCGGTTCGCCGTCAGGATCTTCTGACGGGGTTACAGTCCTTTTTCCTATATATATTGTATAGCCGTCAAGAGTATAAGAATCACCAAGCTTGGGTTCTTCGGCAAAAGCATCAACGGGGATTGTCAGGGTTTTGCCGAGTTCAGTCAGGGTAATGTCCAACCCGCCGTCGGCTTCGTCAAATTCGCCGGTCTTTATTTCCTGATCATTTTGCGCTTCGGAAGTTGACGTGTGTTTGTTTTCAATATTGGAGTTATCATAGACTTTTTCGGGATCAACATCGCCGATTTTGGCATCTTTGCCTTTCAGTTCAATATCATTGCCTGCAAAGATCTCCGCCAGATAGTTAATAATGTCTTTCCCAGCCTCGATAACAATATCTGCGCCGGCCAGCAAACCGGAATCCCTGTGGTTGATGTAGTCGTTCTGTGTGGAAATATTAATGTTTCCGTTGGCGGCAATTTGCCCCAGATTGTGAATGTTGTCGGCAGACAGGTTGGCATCCGTTCCTGCTGCTATCTTGCTGTTGTTTGTAATATCGCCGCCGGTTTCAACCGTCAAAACTTCCTCGGTGGCAATTCGGGCGTTATTTGTTAATGTTGCTGCTTTCAAATTCAAATTTTTGGCTGAAACGGATTCGCCGTTGATTTCCATCGCATTTCCGGCTTCAAGCGTACCGGTGTTCTGAGCCAAGATCGTCCCGTTGTTTGTCAGATTGTTTCCCGCCGTTGCTGTCAAATCGTTGTCTGCCACAATTTGAGCGTCGTTGACGATGTTGTTTGTTGCGTTCAGGGTCAAGTCGGTTGCGTTGACAAACTCGCTCTTTACGTTGATATCATTCCCTGCCGTCAAATTGGCTGTAGACAAAGCTGCAACCTGCATGCCCGAACTAATGTCCTTGCCTGCATTGATATCCAAGGTATCGGATAAAACAAAATCGCCACTCAGGGCGATATCATTTTGGGCAGCCAGACTGATATTGTTTTCTGCATAAACCGTGCCTTCCGAAGAGATATCATTTTCAGCCGTTGCTGAAATATTATTTTGAGCATACGAAGTTCCGTTTAAGGCAATGTTTTTTCCTGCCGTAATACTCAAATCATTTTCGGCATGGGCGGTTCCGCCGCTCTTGTGTTCAAAGGAACCGGCGGCTGAAGCAGTTTTTATGTTGTTTTTCGCCGCAACGTTTTTGAAAGCGATGTCGCCGTCAGCGGTAATCTCCAGATTATCCATATCTGCAACCAGATTGCCGTCAAGATTAATACCCATACCGCTTTGTGTGGCTTGTACGCTGATTCTCCCTGCATACATACCGCCAAGTGCCGAACTGTCTATGGCTACGGTTACCTGCGGCTGAGGTTCAGCGCTGTCATCTCCCGGAGTGGGAGAAGTGTTTTGCGCTTTAGATGTTACCTTTTGCGTATTGTAGTCATATTTGTCGTTGCCGCTCAGAACTTTAAGTGCCTGATCATCGTCAACGTAGATGTTTCCTGCAATTTTGACTGTGTTGGAAACCAGTTCCGCCGGGCTGTCCGGGATATGCAGGCCAAAAGCCTGTTCGCCTTTGCCTTCAACTTTCAGTATGCCGACCGAAGAAATATTAAAGTCCTGAATTTTTCCGTCAACCACATTGGGCTTGCCGGTAACCATCGTTAAGCGGGAAAGGTTGATAAAACCGGCGCCTGCGGCGGTAATTCCGTTCGGGTTGGCGATAACCAGCGCCGCTTTCTGTCCGAAAATCTCGGTATAGCCTTCCAGAGCCGTTGTTGAGTTTGATGTAACTTCGTTTAAAATAACTCTGGCCGCATCGCCGGTTCCAAAGTTGGGGTTAAAGGCAACCGTGCCGCCAAGCGTACTTTCCGCTTGAGGAATTCCGGTTTTGTAAGCGTGGTTATTTAGAATAAGATTTTTGTCAGATACGTTATATTCCAGAAATTTGTTGTGAGAAACGCCGCCTGCCGTCGGCTTGACAATATTTAAGACGTCTGTGCCGTTAGATGATTGCACGATATTTGGCGCACCGGCTCCAGCATGAGCCGCCTGATCAATCACAATATTATTATTTTGGGCAAAAACAAGCGAGGAGAAAGAAACAGAAGAGAGCAATAAGTAAGAAAATAACCTTGCCTGACGTTTAGATGAAAAATTCTCCATAACGCACCTGCTAAAAAGTTAATGCTTTGTTAACAAAGTTTATAATAAAAATCTAATATTACAAGCGAAAATTGATGACAAAACGAAAAAAGCAGTTTTTTTCGTAAAAAATTATGCTGTTTTTCAAATTATTAGGAATAAATATGCTCTTTTTTCATGAAATATTCCATTAAGACTATTTTGTCATCCCTGAATGGAATCGATTCTATTAATGTTAGTATCCATTTATAAAATGCCCGTTTTTTGAAAAAACTCCCCTCCCCCGGGGAGGGGGCTTCCGCAATACGTTGGTTTGCAAGGATTTTAGTTTTTGTTGATGTTTCAGAGAAAAGCAGGATAAACAACTGGACTAAAGCCAATACTTAAGTAACCCTCACACTTATTATATATAGAGAGGGTACAAAATGTCAGACCAGCTTGCTTTTGATTTCACGCTTCCAGCACTTCAGCAAACACCTGCCGTTCAGCTGTCATCACTTTCCACGTCGGAATCTACCGCTCCGAAAGAAGAGAAATTCATGTATGGCGGCAGTTCTGCTAAAGAAACCAAATTTTTCAAAATGTTTAGCCTGCTGGCAGCGGAAAGAAACCGGGCTTTGCATACCTTTTTTGAGGATTTCTGCCTTATGGGCGGTGTATTATTCACAATTTCGGCATGCAGGAAGCGCTGCTGGCACGTTATATGCCCAAATACGAGCAATGCCATACCGAATATCATGAGCGGGCAAAATATTACAAACATCCGCAGATAGTCCTTATTTTAAGTATGCTTAAGACATTGTCCGAACTTCTGGTGTGGCAGCCGGATGATTATCTGGGGCGTTATTTCGGACAAATGCGGCTCGATAAGCATTTTCACGGACAGTTTTTCACGCCGATTCATGTCTGCGAGTTTATGGCTGCCGTGGCTTTTGGTGATGGCTTGCCGCAAGGAAAGCCTTATGTAACTGTTGCCGAACCGGCTTGCGGTTCGGGGGCAATGATCATCGGTCTGATTCGTCATCTGCAAAAGCAGGGTATGACCGATCTTGGTGGCAGACTGGCAATTCTTGCCACCGATATTGACAACCTTTGCGTCAATATGGCTTATCTGCAACTCGGCATACTCGGGTTGTCTGTCCGCATCACTCACGGTAACTCTCTTACCGATGAGGTATGGGATGCCTTTGATACGCCCAATCTGCAAATCAATACTTGTCTGGGATATTTTAAGTAAGTAAAGGGGGGGGAATATGACCGAAATAAACTTTAACAAACTCAATTTCAAAACCCCGCGCGAGGCAGTTATTTATGAAGTTGCCGAGGTCGGAGCAGATTATGTTTTTGCTCCCGGAGTTATTGATGAAAATACGATCCAATGGCTTGTTGCCGGGATTAAAACCACTATAACAAGATAGCGGTACCACCAACAAAAGCCGAATAAGGCAAGCATAAACCCATTGGTATTGTACAACTTTGATTTGACATTTAGGTCTAATTATGATAATTCCTTTTCAGTTTATAATGTAGGCGTACCTACAAAGAGTCAAACAAAATAGTTTGAAAAACTAATTGTTGATGATGTTATCGCGTACGGTTTCATCGGTAAGGCAATTAGTGAAATTTTCTATTTTGTTTGGCTTTTTTTGTTTTTTAGGAGGAATTTTATGGAACAAATTATATACAGACCGTATAAAAAACAAGATTTCGGTGCATTGTCAGAAATTATTAATATCACATGGGAACACGAAAAAAATTACAGTCAATCTACAGCTATCCGCTTATCCAATGCATATCTACGGATTTGCTTGGCAGAACAGACTTTTACACAGGTAGCCGTATGTAAAGGAAAAGCTGTTGGCATTATTATGGGCAATAATCTTCATTGTACTTCCAAACCCTTAATCCCTCATTTGCAGGCAAAAAAAGATATGTTAATACTTTCCATGACGTCAGAGGGACGCAGAGCAGCTCATTTTTTCGAGGAGCTTGACAAAATTTACGGAAGATTATTATCAGCACAATCCCGCCAATATGGAGGAGAACTATCTTTTTTTGCTATTCATCCTAACTATAGGGGGTTAGGAATTGGCAAGGAACTCTATTATCGCTTTCAGAATTATATGGATAGCGTGAGAATTGAAGATTTTTATGTATTTACTGATACTACTTGTAATTACGGATTTTATGAACACCAAGGCATGATTCGCTGCGGTACTGAAAAAATAACCATTCCGGTTAATGGCAAGCAGTCAGACTTTTTGTTCTTTATTTATGAAAACTCAAAGTCAGTACAAACTATAAATGAAACTTCAAATCTTAGCCAAGATAAAAAGTAAAACAACAGGACTAATGCCAATACTTAAGCAATCCTCACACTTATTATATATTTAGAGAGGATACAAAATGTCCGATCAGTTTGCCCTTGATTTTCGCCGCCGACACTTCAGCAAACACCTGCCGTTCAGCTGTCATCACTTTTCACGTCGGAATCTACCGCTCCGAAAGAAGACAAATTCATGTATGGCGGTAGTTCTGCCAAAGAAACCAAATTTTTCAAAATGTTTAGCCTGCTGGCAGCGGAAAGCAACCGGGCTTTGCATACCTTTTTTGAGGATTTCTGCCTTATGGGCGGTGTATTATTCACAATTTCGGCATGCAGGAACCGCTGCTGGCACGTTATATGCCCAAATACGAGCGATGCTATACCGAATATCACGAGCGGGCAAAATATTACAAACAGCCACAAATATCCTGGCTGACAACTGTGTCAGAGCATTATTCCAATTCTGTAAATCGTTTCCGTTCTGACAGACGGAATTCAGTCAGTTATAATAAGATGCAACACACATCATTTTCAGTGAAGTTTTTCATTTATCTGTTCCCTAAAAATTAAAATACTTACACTTTATAAAATATAGGCAATTTTTTAGAACTTGTTTAATGACGGAACTCTTGATGCAAAAGTTCGAGAATTACCGGCTTTTTAGATGACCGATAAGCGGTTTTTACTATCGAACCGATTTTAACCATTTTGCCCTCAAAGTCAATAAAACCGATGTAGGAACGACGACACATTGTTCCCTTCTTATTTGAGACTTTAGACCCGTTTAGACCGAAATTCGGGGCTTTAAGAAGGGGACACGTAGACTAAAATACCGTCTTTCAATCTCTCAAATCCCCTGATTTCCTAAGTCTTAGCGCACAAAGGAAATCTCTGCATTTCTGCAGAGATTTCCTTTGTTGGTGATGCGGTTTCCAGTCATCGCGAACTGGTCTAACCCGCCGCAAACCTTTGCATATAAACGCTTAGAGATGGGAATGTACTTCTGCGAATCAACCGATTTTTTATCAGAAGCACTTCCATTGCTTCGCGAACTTGTCTAAAATACTAACAAAAATATTCTAGTTAATTCAAATTTCTTTAAACAAATCATCCGAAAACAAAAAATCTAAAATATCAGCTATAAATCGTTCTTTACATTCCTGTGTTCGGAACATTTTTTTTAAAGAGCATTCCCAGACAATTAAAGTCTTTATCCGTGACATATTTAACAGCTCTTTTATTTTTAGATCCCTTTGTGTATTATTAAAAAACTTTTTCTCCCAAAAATCTATGTTAGATTTGGGAATGTAAGCATATTTACAGTTTGGATGTTGATGCCAAAAACATCCGTGAACAAAAATCGCAGTATTATATTTTTTTAAATAAATGTCTGGGTGTCCCGGAATATACTTTACATTCTTTCTATATCTTATTCCTTTTTTGAAAAGTTCTTTTCGTAATATAATTTCAGGTTTGGTATTTTTAGATCTTATTGCTTTCATATTGAGACTGCGTTTAGCAGTATCTTTAATGTCAGTCATTAAAGGCCTTCCATTTCCTTGATAAAGTCAACAAACTGTCTAATACTCCATATTTGCTTTTGTTTGTCTTTTGGATAAGAACTGATATAACAGCGAGGAACAACCAAAGTAACATTCTCTGCCTGCATTTCATCCATTTGAGCAGGAGATATGCCCTGCTGTAGTGTACAGAGATATCGTTTTTTGATACGTCCGGCTTCATTCAGGATTTGTCGCCAACGATCCTTACATGTAGTTTTAGCGGCTAAAGTTGCAAGTTTAGAAACGGGAAATGTAAAATCATGATAATTTTCAATGGAAGGAAAAATAAAATCCGGTTTTTTATTGCCCTCTGTAACAGCCTGTGAAGAATACAAAATGTTATTAGCATCAAAAATTGCTGATAAATGATGTTCCAAACTTTTTCCGGCACGACTTTTCCTTCTGTTCAAAACGATATTTGCCTTACGGATAAAATCATCTACGGAAGAAAAACCCTTTTCTAGAATATCTTTATATCTTAAATTTTCCAAAGCCTTGAAAATATTATATTCCATATCTGTCCATTCAATTATTTTTTTATCGGGATCTAATTGAATAAGTTTTCTGTTATCAAAAAGTTCACTGCAAATTACGCGAGCTGCAAGCGACATTTTTTCAGAAGATGGAAAATCTTCAGACAATGACATAATAAAGCGCTGAATAGCATCTGTCTCATTAGAAGGCTGAGATGTTATCTGCACATCTATGAGTTTATTTGTCTGCGTAGAACTAATATTAAAAGTATTAAAAAATAATTCAATATCATTGTCCTTATTCAGAAAATATCCAGAGTAATAATCATAATTATCCTGTATTAAGATAAATAAGTCTCCTGTATTATCAGGACTAAGGAAAGGGAAGTCCCTTCCAAAGCGAGTAACTCTGAGTTCATTTTTACTTTTATAATAAGTAAAACAACTCTCTGTAGAAAAATCATCCTGCCATATTATTGTTATTATTCGCTTTAATATTTGTTCATTATCCAAAGGTTGATTAAATAATAATGGCCCTGCTGATTTTGATATGAGAATACCCGACTGATGTCCTCCTGTTGCACCAGTGTCATTGGCAGAAAGAAATTTACAGAAAAATCTTTTCGACTTATATATTTTATTGAACAGAGATGTTAAGTCAACATTATTAATCATAGAACCTCACTTACAGCTGGAAATATACTCAAGAAAAGTAAAATTATTATCTAACTCCGTTAACTTTTGAATTATTAAATGTGCAATATCAGCCATAAGAGGAACAACTACTGAATTTCCAAACTGTTTATATGCCTGAGTATCAGAAACCGGAATTTTAAATGTATCAGGAAATCCCTGTAACCGAGCACATTCTCTTGGGGTGAGGCGTCGAGGGTTTTTTCCTTTTTGAGCGATTAAGATTTCTGAACCATCTTTATAATAACGGGCACTCATTGTTCTGGAAATTCCGTTAAGAGGAGCGAAACCATATCCAAACCCATTTCCGGATGCTTTATGTTTGGCTGCATAATTTTGTAAATAGCTCCATAACTTATCAGATAAAGTGTACTTATCATCAATCTTTGCTTCAAGAATGTTTTTTATAACAGGTTTATTTTCCGGATATGTTAAATCAAATTTGAATTCGGATAAATCAGGATACCTTCTTTTATCAAACCCAACGATAACAATCCGTTCTCTATGTTGAGGAACGTAAAACCTGCCATCAAAAACGGAGTAAAATACTGTATACTCAAGTTCATTCAGTGCCTCCAGTATTATTTTAAATGTTTTGCCTTTGTCATGACTACATAAGTTTTTTACATTTTCCAACATAAAGGCTTTAGGGCGTTTTTCTTTAAGAATACGGCAGACGTCAAAAAATAGAGTTCCCTGAGTTTTATCTTCAAACCCAGTAGCCCGTCCCAAGCTGTTTTTTTTAGATACTCCGGCAATGGAAAAAGGCTGACAAGGGAATCCTGCAACCAATATATCGTGGTCAGGAATATCTTTTGCATCAACTTTTGTTATATCTCCTTCAGGTAATTCTCCAAAATTTGCAAAATAAGTCTGCTGGCTATATTTGTTCCATTCATTTGAGTAAACACATTTTGCCTTAGATTTTTCAAACGCCAGCCTCATCCCTCCTATTCCGGCAAATAAGTCTATAAAAGAATAATAATTGTTATCATTATTAGATTTTTTGTCTGTTTTTATAAACAGCTGTTTTATATGATTGCCAACATATTCCTGTATAGTCTGGTTTTCAGTTGCCGAGTACTGTAATAATTTTTTGTGTATATCATCATCTATGCGTATATGGATTTGTTTCATAATATATCTCTGGGAAAAATATTATACCAATTATTTCCCTTTATATAACGTCTGTAAAATAAAGCAAGATTATAAATCTATCAGGACAATATGTGGATAATTATTTAAAACATCTGATAACGTTTTACACGAGATTTGGTCCATAAGAATACGATAATCTCCAGAAATTACCAGTGTGAGATTATCAAATAAAAAAGGAAACATTGAGATATCTGAAAACGTATATATCCTTTAGAATATAAAGCTTATGAAAAGAGAGTTGACACTACTTAAAACTGAGAGGTGAAGTTTTAATAAAAAGCTGTTACAGTCAGACATATTCTAATAACGAAAAAATGAAATAACATATAAATCGAATTCTCAATTCCATTTATATACAGTATATATTTATTTAAGAAAAGTCATCTACATATAACCTTAAACTCTCAGCATTGGTGTTGGTTACTCTTTTGGATAAAAGTTATTAATTTCTTTATTTGCTGTTCCAAATCAAGACATTTGCCTAAGCTTTCTTTTGTATAATTGGAATCCTGAATAATTTCTGCAGCAAACTGGACCTTATCAAAAGATTTAACATGTTTGTTACTTTTATAAATATCAGGAAATAAATCAAACTGTTTAACTTGAACATCTTTTTCGAAATAAGACGTTAACACGGCTGAAGGAAGATAATTTTCAATTTCTTTGCCCTTGGTAACCCAATGAGTATGAGGAAGTTCCTCTTTAATCCTTTTTACCCTGTCTTTTAATTGTGAACGCACATTTCTTTTATCACTATCCATAACGACATATGAGTTTTTATTAATTTTTAATAAATTAATAAAATCATCATCTTGAGTCGAATAGTGCGATAACAGAGCTCCACCATAAAATATAAACTGATAATGAAGCCCTTCCTCTAATTTGTTACCATCATTAAACATTTCAAGCCATTTTTTTATATAAATACGATCTGACGGACCTTCTACCCAGATCACACAGTTAGCCTGTAATAAATCACTGGCTTTAACGCCCAAGTCATCCAGCAGATCCCTTTTCGATTCATCTGTCATAACTGTTTCTACAGTTGATTTATAGCCATCGTTACAAACTTTTAAAATCTGCGCATCAGAACAGTTTCCAAACAAATCAATAGCAACATTTGAATGTGTCGTTAGAAACACCACCATTCCTTTTTTATCTTGAATATAGTCCTTTATATGAAGCAGTAATTTTCTTTCCAAACTAGGATGCATATTATTTTCTAATTCTTCAAAAGCAAAAACGAATTTTGATCCTTTTGTAATGGAGGGAATAATATGTAACAATGTAAGTGTAGCTATTATTGTTTTTAGCCCACTACCACAATCGGATAATTTAATACCACCTTTATTCGCTTCTTCTAAATATATTTCATGTTTTCCCGAACCATTGACCATCGTATATATACGGGTAAAAATAATTTCCGGAGCCACTATTTTATTAAGATTTTCAAGAAAATCTTGCTCAATATATTCTTTCCAGTGTTGTTTTATTCCACTTTCATCATTAATCATTCTGGCAATAAGACTGGTAATGTTAGAAGCATCTGCCTTAATAAAGTCAAAAAATGTATTTTGGTTAAAATCAATCGGTTCTGTTTTTATATTTCGTTCTGCTTGCAGATGAAGATACTTATATCCTTCAAAAGGATTTTTAACGTTTATACTTTGTAATTCATTTAATAAAAGATTTTGATCATCTGCATTTAATCTAAAATAGCTTAGATCTGTATAAATCTTTTTTCCTTTTTCATCTAGCTGTATTAAAATCTGATTTCCAGCTAAGTATCGTCCGACTAGATCCCAATGACAGGCAAGATTATTACGAAAAATTTCACCGATGTATCCACGGCTTGTATCTGTTCGGAAGACTTTCAATAATGCTTCTTGCTCGACAGGTTCTCCAATTTGTAAGCTCATATCTGAATATTGCTGTATTCCGGATTTAACAAAACATTCTAATGCTTCTAATAATTTTGATTTTCCACTATTATTTTTCCCAATTAAAACATTGATATGTCTGATCTGATCAAATCCCTGATACTCATCAGATGCAAAACATTTATAATCCTTAACTTTAAAAGATATCGCCATTTTATTCCTGTACTTTATGATTTAATTATTAAGTATAGCTGTTCTAAGTTTAATTATTCAAGCTAAAATTCATAAAAATTAAATTCAGCCAAACACCACAATAAAACTCGCTTTACCTCTCCCGCATACTCTCGTTGAGGTAGTTCATTACCGGCGAGAGCAGATATTCGATCACGCGGCGTTTGCCGGTTTTGATTTCCGCCGTCACGCTCATGCCGGGTTTGAGCTGGATAATCTGTCCATCGGCTTTGATTTTGTTATCCAACAGTGTTTGTGGCGCCAACCTAAAATTTGTTCTGTGTTTTGTGCATGCCTTGCCCTTAATCGTATCACTCAGAATACTATTTTATATTAGATATTCCTTTAAAATACAATAAAATTCTCTTGTAAATAATTAATGCAAAGGAGAATAAAAATGGGAATATCAAAATTTACTCAGGAAATTAAAAGCGAAATTGCAGACAAATATAAAAAAGGAGAGAATGTTACTTTATTATGCCGAGAATACGGCATCTCCAGAAGTTACTTGTACAAGATTGTTAAGTTGAAAAGGAAGCATCGAAATCCATATCAGAAAACCGTATATACTCTCTGGGATATAGAACTTATGAAAAGAGAGTTGGCGGTTCTTAAAACCGAAAACGAGATTTTTAGAAAAAGCGGCTGTGGTTTGAGTGATTCCAATGATAAAAAAATTGCTGCAGTTGAAAAGTTAAAAGAGGAATATTCCATACATACTATTTGTAAGACGTTGGGATTACTAAAATCTACATACTATCACAGAATAATGAGAGCCCCAGAAAAGAAATGGTATGAAATTCGTAACGAAATGCTCCGCCCCAAGATTCTTGAAATATTTAACGACAGTAAGGAACGATTCGGAGCGCCTAAGATAAGAATAAAATTAAAAGAAGAAGGTTTTGTTGTAAGCGTTGAATCCGTTACAAAGTTAATGAACGAAATGGGATTAGTTTGCAAACAGAATTGTATAAAAAAATATACGCCAACAAAAAATTATTACGTATATTCCTTAAATATACTAAATCGAAATTTCAATCCAGATAAGCCAAACAGATACTGGGCTAGCGATATAACATATATGCCCACCAATGAAGGATGTTGCTATATCTGTGTTGTATTAGAACTTTTTTCAAGGAAAGTTATTGCATATAATGTATCAGACAGAAATGATACAGATTTGGTTTTAACAACTTTTAATAAGGCATTTTTTGACAGGGGAAATCCAGAAAATCTGATTTTTCATTCAGATCAGGGAACGCAGTATACGTCGTATAAATGCAGATATGCGCTACGTCAAAGTAATGTTCTCCAATCTTTTTCAAAGCTAGGAACACCATATGACAATGCTGTTATGGAGAGATTCATTGGGATAATGAAACATGAAAGTTTATCCCATTGTATTACAAAAATATAGATGAGTTAAGAGAAGGTGTTAAAGAATATATGGAGTTTTTTAATGACATGAGGCCGTTGGAACATCTTGGTTGGTTAACTCCTAATGAATTCGAACGAGGATATTTTGAGAAAATGGCGTGTTAAAATTATGATTTAAACGAATAAAGCTCCGTTTTACGGAGCTTTATTTTGTAGACTTAGTCTACTAAAAAGAGTCTAAAAAAGCCTCTTACTTACAATTGGTGAGCGCGTCGGGATTCGAACCCGAGACCCTTTGATTAAAAGTCAAATGCTCTACCAGCTGAGCTACGCACCCGTCGTTTACGACAACGGAAGTATACATAGTCGATAAAAAATTTATAGTCAACAAAAAAAATAAAAAAAGTTAAAAAAATTCAAAATGTAGTTTATTTGTTAATAATTATATGTTAGCATTCCCCTAAATTTTGATAAAACACGAGTTTAGAGGTAAATATGGTTAAGGATATTAATTCAGAGCAGGAAGGCAGATACGATATCTTACAGAACGGCGCCGGCGAAATTCTCATCATTATAAAGTATCGCGAAGGCGGTCCGGAAAACCCGCGTCTGGTTTATGACGGCGGTGCGCAGGCTCTGCTTTACCGCAGCCGCGAGAGCGCGGTTCTGCTTGACGCCATTAATATGGCGGCTCGGCAGCCTCTTAAGTCGGTCGATGAAGTTTTAATGGTTGAAATTGAAGACGACGATGTTGCGCGTGAATACAAGGTTCCGGTACGCATTGTCCGCAGTTTGGAATCTCTGGGAGCGGCCAAGAGCGCCTGACGCCGCTTACTTATACACAATGCAGGTAAAATAAGGGCTTTAAATGCCCTTATTTTTTGTTATATTGACAGCAATTGAGCGTTATATGGATGATTTTTAATGATTGCAAACCTGTTTTTCAGTCTGATTGCCGCCGGTTTTGCCGCCGAAGCGGCAGCCAAAGCCCGTTATGAAAGGTTGTGGTCTTTTCTGCTGCTCGGCATTTTGGCGCTGTTGGGTTTCAATTTTTGGGAAAACGGGCAGCTCGGCGTCGTTGAAACGTTTGCTTTTCACTGGATAGACACGTCCCTGATGCGGGTAGATGTCAATTTGAATACCGACGCAGCCGTTTACGGCTTGGCTGCTCCTTTCGTCCTGTTGACGGGAATGTCTGTGTTTTACAATACCTTTTATAACGCCGAAACCGATAAACTGCGCCTCAATGGCCTGCTGCTTTTGAATTTGGCGGCGGTTATTCTGGTCATCTGCGCGCAAAACTTCATGCAGCTGCTGACGGCGGTCTGCATTGCCGATGTTCTCTGCCTGTTTATGATTAACGATATAGAAGGCAAGCGCCGCTATGTTTTTTACAATCTGCTGGCCGATATGGGACTGTTTACCCTCTTTGCCTTAATCTGGAAGCAAACCGGCAGCATCAGCCTGTCGGCGTTGTCCGGTTATCATCAGCCCGGACAGTATCCGGAACTGACCGTCGGTCTTCTGTTGTTCTGCGCCTTTATCAAATCGGGAATGTTTCTGTTTCAGGGCGGCTTCCTTAATCTTGCCGGCCTGAGCTTTAACCGTATTTTTTCCGTTTCCTATTGCGCAACGCCGCTCATCGGCATTTTGCTGCTGATAAAAGCCTATCCTTTGTTGGGCAACGTCCCATATGCTCCGGTGGTGCTGGAGCTTTTTGGCGGCCTGACGCTGCTTTGGGCCTTCGTTGGTGCCATAAGTATTGATAATCTCAAGGATAAGGCGCTTTATTTTAACCTGATGTTCTACGCATTGATGGTCGGACTGCTCTCGCTGGGGCTGAATCCGCTGCTGAAGCTTCTGCCTGGCCTTTTGTTGGCTGGCTGTCTGTTGAACATATTATGGATGATGACTGCCGTTTCGGCTTCAAACGAACTTTTTGTTTCCAACATGGGAGCCTTTGCCCGTCCGTTGAAAATGGTTTTTGTGCTGGCATTGTTGCTGGTATTTGCTTTGGTTCAGGGAATAACAAAGGCAGCCGCACCGCAAAACGAACGGTGGATTTATGTCTTTTCGGCCGTATTGTTGACGGCGTTGGCACATGTTTTGTATCAGATATTTTTGGGCAAGACGAATGCGGACGAACGGGTTTGGGCTTTTCTGAAAAATCCGCCGCTGCTTTTTCTGCTTCCCGTCGCGGCCGCCGTCGTCTTCATGATTTGGAAAAGCGGATTTTGTTATGTCGGAAGCTGGTATGTTTATGCGGCCTTTCTGCTGGTTTTGTTTTCCGGTCCGCTGCGTCGGCTCAGGCGGCTTTATGATTCGGAAACCGTTCAGGAGGCCGATTGGTTTGACGATATGTATGAAACGCTGCTGGTTGCGCCGGTTAAAATTCTCGGCCGCATTTTGTGGCTGACCATCGACTTTCTGATTATTGAGCGGACGATAGTGTCTTCCCTGAGCGGAGGCACGGCACTGCTCGTCCGCATACTGGACCGGATGCATACCGGCACCTGGGCGGGAAGTCTTTTGTATGTTTCGGCCGGCTTGCTGATTGCGGCGGCGGCTGTTTATGTAAAGGTGAACGGTTGATGGCTGCTTCTTTTAACTTTCTGTCGACGATTATTGCCATTCCTTTTATCGGGCTGCTGTTTGCGCTGGC
>ERZ857922.699-NODE-699-length-48388-cov-3.297788_pt1 | contig 48388 bp, 49 predicted proteins | sample MGYA00519579_ERZ857922 | MGnify/ENA primary metagenome ERZ857922 (study PRJEB31778, sample SAMEA3449375) | human gut metagenome | biome: human gut; feature: human-associated habitat; material: faeces | place: United Kingdom | collected 2010/2012 ... | reverse complement strand
GGGTATCAATCACTAGATGCTATTCTTGGAGTAAGAGAGCAATATTATTATATAGCTAAAACTACGGACCCTAATTATCCTCAATGGGACAGAATAGAGCGTATTCCAAATGATTGGATTAAAACAGAATGTGATTTCCCAGATATGACACAAAGGCATATTATTAATATCAATGAATGTTATGCCACTCCTGGGGGAAAGGTTCACATGGGAGGATACAGAGCCGTAGACAGCGTGCTTGGGCTGAGAGCGGAGTTCCTGTTTGTCATGGAAACAACCGATCCGGATATTCCAAGAGGTGAAACCATGACTTCTATTCCAGATAATTGGAATAAAATAGTATGTGATTTTGCGGATGCTACTACTGCTGATACAGAAATAGTAGAAAACTGTTATAAAACTTTAGATGGAAAGATAAAGTTAAGAACTTATTTGACGCTAGATGGATATGGTCATTTGAGAGAATCTAGGAATATAGTTCTTAAATCTACTGATCCAGCTTATAATATAGGAGCCGAAATAGTAGATATTCCTACATCTTGGTTAAATGCAGAATGTGATTTTCCTGATGCATCCACAAGTGATTCTGAGGTCGTAGACAATTGTTATCAAACAAATAACGGAAAAGTAGAGGTAAGAACTTTTATGCAGATAGATGGATATGGTAGTGTCCGTTCTTCTAAAAGCGTTGTTCTTAAATCTACTGACATGATTTTCCCTATTGGTTATGAGATAAAATCCATACCATCTTATTTTAAGATGATAGAATGTGATTTTTATTCTAAAACAGAAAGGCATATTATAGGTGTGAAAGAATGCTATAATAGCGATAATGGGAAAGTATATGTGGAGGGCTATAAGGTTATGGATAACGAATTAAATGTGGGAAGCACTAGCCTTACAGTATTGGAAAGTACGGTGTCTACCGTACCAGTAGGTACAATTTGGAGAGAAGTTCCTGAAGGTTTTGTTAAAGTTTCATGCAACTGTAATAGTTTTGAGTAATGGATGGATGTAAAAAATATTATATAATAGACATTATTATAGATGGTAATGTTATCAGAAAGGGTAAATACACAAAAGTATTTACCCCGGTAAGTTATTATTGGTTAGATTACAATGAGCATGAAGTAATTAATCAAGACGAGATAAATAGATTAGATGCTGCTGCAACAGAAGATAATGAAGTTTCAAATATATATGAGAATTATTATCATTTCATGTCTTCTGTAAATGTATCTAATACTATAAAATCTATCCCTATGGATAAACATGTTATATTGGTTGATTGGTCTCCATCTGGGGACCATGAAGTCATAGGCATGAAATATAATATAGGTATTGAAGGAGATAGTTATTTAATATATATATCCAACGTAGGGGACAAAAGTTCTACTGTTTATCTTCCTCAAATGGAAGAAGGAGGAAAGAACGCTTATGACGTTGAATATGCTATACCCAATATCCATGTAGGTGGTTCTTTTGTTAATATAGCTACTAAGAGTACAGAATCCATAAGGGTTACATTCAGAAACAACACATGGTATTGGGAGGTTATGTCCGACAATCAGAGCAAAGAATCGGTTGTTACTATAGGTTCTGCTGACTTCCTTGTTTTTAGATACCTGTGGGAGGCATCCGCTGGGACCGACCTTGACACAGCCACCGAGCTATTGAATTCTGGAATACCGAATGCCGACAATCTGGCTGTAGGATGGAATTGTCCAGGTAATAGTAATTCTACTGTTACAGGATTAATGAAATGGGGAGGAGACAATAGAGGATCAGGTCAAGAATGTGTATATATATCAGTAAAAGACCTTAGGGATAAATATCTTGATATTCTACCTGCTGTTACTGATTTCATGACATACGCCACATGGTTTGCATCAAAAGGAACTGGTAAGGCGTCTTTTAACTTAATAGCATACAAGGGAGGAGAAATGTCCCAAAGTGGATATAACTTTATCAATACCGGAGGAGAAGAAGTATATAATAAAATCCACTCTTTTGATGTAAATACCATACGAGGTATGTTGGATTATAAAAACAATTACACTCCCGTTACTAAGATTAGCTACAACAAAGATTCTAATTCAGTATCTATGGCTGTAGGTGATACTGTTATAGACAATCAAGGTCAAACCAGCGAATTGTTTGATAGAGTTTCAGCATTGGAAGAATATGTAGATAGTCATAAGGTAGAAGTACAAACTATGAAGAATGATATCAGTACTAATGTTAATAGTATTTCTGATATTAATTCTATGCTTGGTGATTTAAGTTCCATATTAGACGAAATAAATGGGGAGGTAATATAATGGGAACTATAGCAGATAAATTAGAGAGAGTATTAAAAACTAAAAAAGATATACAGAGCGCCCTTGTAAAAAATGGCAAATATGTTCCTGATAAGCTTCCATTCAAGTATTATCCCTATCTTATAGATAATATGAACATAGATGGACTTGTTGGTATGTATTATGGCAAGGGATTAACAAACGAAGAGCTTTCCAAAGATCCTACATGGTATGATACTTCTGGCAATGGCAATGATCTTAAGTTTAAAAACCTTGCTTGGAAGTTAAACAGCGGGGCGGGAATATATGTATACGATTTTACACGTTGGAATTACAATATAGGAGGATTAACTTCTGTAGAAAGAACTGGTAGTAAAATACAATTTAAAGCTCCATCCAACGCTTTAACCGGAAATGTTTATGATGAAATAAGAAATATTGGATATAATTATAACTTTAAAATAAGAGTAACTGGATTAAAATTTGGAAATAAATTTTCTATTAGAAAAGGTGCATCTAGTATACTCATGAATATAACACAAGATGGTATATATCATGTAAATACTATAGTTGAAGAAGATTGGGATCAAAAAACATTATATATATTTATAAATAGCATTGGAGGTCCTGATGTTGATTTAATTGTAGAACAAATTCCAGATTACGAAGGAGCCATATGCTTCAATGGTATAGATGATTGTGCCGTCTGTGATAATTTTCCCATCCTTACAAAAGAAAAGGGGTATACGGTGATGGCGTTGAGAAAGTGGTTGACACCAGAAACAAAGACATCGAATGAGATTATCGTTTCTAATCTTTATAACTCTGATTGGTCATCTATTAATTTAGGAGCATTTAACTGTGAAGTAAAATACAATAATTTAAATCCTAAAATCATAAATGCTATATCTTATAGTTCTTCATCACGTATAAATATTGATGAAAATGATTTATTATTTTATCAAACTTCTAATAATTATAATGGCAATATTATAGAAGTAGGAAATAAAAGTCTAGGAGGTTCTTATTTGTTTGTAGGTTCTGGTTCTATGAGTACGTTCTATGCTAATTCGGCTATCTATGCCCTCTGTGTAATAGATCATGACACATCTGATGCAGAACGTCAGATAGTTATAAATAAATGGAAACAATATTATCCAGAACTATTCCCAGATCAAGCATGGACTGTAACAGGTAAAACCAACGAAGACGAAGATCGTGCTACAGTCAAGAACCTTACTGGCAATGGAAATGATTTGATGTTGAGTAATTTTGCGTTTGCAGGAGATAGTAGGTATGGATTGTATGGTACGAGTTTTGTTAATTCTTTTTGGATTAAAGATCTAAACCTATTGAATACTAATTCTTTCCATTTTACAATACCCTTAGGTATTAATTCTAGTTCTATTTTGCATACAGATATTAGAGGTAAAACTAGTAATATACCACCATTCAAAATTAACGTCAGTGGGTTAGGAAATATTCAGTTTTATTACTATTATGTAAGTAGTGATAATACTCGTTATGGATTTAGATTAAAGGATGGAGTAAATAATCTACCAGAATCATATATTGCAAATTTAGATATGGATGGATGGGTAGGATTTGGAGCCATATCTGGTATAAAACACGAAGTAACCATTGAGCAAATCCCCGACTACGAAGGATACTTGGTTACTGATGGAGTGGATGATAAGATACAAAGCAGTAGTTTTGAATTGGATAAGGATTGGACGATAATAGGTGACTGGATGTTATTGCAAGATATATATAAACCAGCAGGTATGGTTAAATCAGATATCTTATATGCATATAACAATGTTAATGGAATGGTGGTTTATTTAAAATCTAGTAATATTCCAAACAGTTTATCAGAAATCAAAAGTCTTTACGCTGTATGTTCTGATGGTAGAGTATATGATAATAACTGGAACGAACATCAATTAGCTATAGGTGAAAATTCTAAAAATATATCAAATTTAAGATTTGGCGTATCTACGGATGGTACTAAATTCACCAAAACAGCATTTAAAAACTCAGCTATCTACAATGGCAAAGTCCTAACTAAAGACCAGTGCATCAAAGCATATAACTATTTACAAACCCTAAAAGAGAAGTAACGTGAAATATATTGTATTACCAGCAGAAATATTAATTGACATTCCACAAGAGGAATTAGATATACTAGGTCTATCACCTAGATATTCGGTAGATAAAAGTGAGGTTATTATGAAATTAGATAACTACAATAAACTGTTTCCATCTACTATGGATATAAGTGATGACAATGTAGATACTAATTATCCGTATCCTATCTATATTTCTGGATCACATGAATTTAATGAGTTAATGAAATCTAGTGATTGGAATGAAGAATAAATTAAATCATGGTTGTTTATTAATAGAGTTACATGATTTTTCTTTATTTTAGCGCTTAAAAGGGAATAACAAGTAAAAACAAAAATATTATGTCTTACAACAGTAAATATAAAGGAACTGAAGTAGATGCTTTATTGGATAAAGTCAATAGTGGCATTCCGCTAGCTACTGCCAGTGTAAATGGTGGTATCAAGATAGGTTATACACTGAATGGTAAAAATTATCCTATAGCTTTGGATGAAAATGGTAAAGCCTATGTTAATGTTCCTTGGTCTGATTTGGACACAAAGTACGATGTTGCTACTCAAACTTCCAATGGTTTGATGAGTTCGGTTGACAAAAAGAAGCTGGATGGTTTAAGTAATTATACTCTTCCTACCACAGCATCAGCAACATTGGGTGGTATAAAAGTGGGTTATGCAAATAATGGTAAGAACTATAAAATACAGGTAGACGCAAGTGGTAACGCATTTGTTAATGTGCCTTGGACCGATACCACATATGGTGAAGCTACAACCAGCACTGCTGGTCTTATGAGTGCTTCTGATAAGACTAAAATTAATGGACTAAGCAATTATAGCCTACCAACATCAACAGCTTCTGCATTAGGTGGTATAAAGGTTGGATATACAACAAGTGGCAAAAACTATAAGGTTCAACTAGACGGTAGTGGAAATGCTTACGTTAACGTTCCTTGGACTGACACTAATACAACATATAGTGTAGCTACAACTTCTGCTGATGGATTAATGAGTAAATCAGATAAATCCAAATTAGATGGTATTGCTACTGGTGCGAATAATTATTCTTTGCCTAAATCCACCACTACAGCTTTGGGTGGTGTTATGATAGGTTATGCTACCAGTGGTAAGAATTACGCTGTTGTTTTAGATGCTTCTGGAAAGGCTTATGTTAATGTTCCGTGGACAGACACTAACACCACTTACTCTGTAGCAACAACCTCAGCCAATGGACTTATGAGTTCTACTGATAAGGCAAAAATGGATATGTTACAGTCTTACACTACCGCTACTTCTGTGGCTAGTATTAACGCTAATTATCAGAAAGTAAAAGTAACATTAAGTTCAAATGGTACTTTAAGTATGAGTGCAACTGGTGCTTCTATGAACGGCAGAAGTGTTACAGCTTATATTTTAGCATCTGGAGCAAATAGAACAGTTACTATACCTACTTCTGGAGGATATATATCCATGTGTGGTAGTAGTTTAACAATACCTTCTGGTAAATGGGCTGAACTCAATATGGAGTGTATAGATGGTATATGGCATATAGCTAAATTAGAACAGGAATAAATTTTGATAACATGAATACAATAAATTTTGATGAATATACTTTTTGGTATATCAATAGAGAAGTAACCGGTTTTTATGTAGGTTTGAATGAAGAACTTGACCCGGAGAGTAATGTCATTGTAGATACCTATGAAAAGTATATCAATGATGATCCTTCTCCTTGGATTAAACTAAGCGAAGGTCAGATAGATTTCAAAAAGAATAATCCAAATGCTTCTATTAAAGAAGTTATTGATATGCAATTAACTCCAATACCGGAGCCTACGCCAGAGGAACTTCTTCGCCAGGCTAAGGTGGATAAAGTTAATGAAATACAAAAATATGGATTTAGGCAGTATTTTCTTGATGATAAGAATATATGGACTGAAAATAGGATATACATAAAGGACGCTTGCAGCCGCAAGGGACAGGTTGAGTTGTACGGAGTCACATATCCTTCTGCTGTTATGGAATATGTTATGGATGACATGAGTAATTACAATGATGTTTGTGAGGACAGAGTTCATTTGTTGACCAACCAGGCAAATAACAGTGAGACAGTAGAAGAAGTTGAAGCAATACAAGTTAATGGTTTTCCTGAAGTTATAAATACAACTCAGGGCATTATAGCGGCTAAAGTAGAAGCTAAAACAGAAGGTTCTATAGAAACTCAAGCTGTTTCATTTAGTCGTATGATGATAAACACTCCTACTATGGCAGCATATATTTCTCCTAACGATGCTTTGTCTGTTCAACAGTTATATCCTATATGGGGAGAACAATATGCTGAATTAGGTAAGATAGTATCTGTAGGATTCAGATTCAATTATCGTCCTAACGAAGATGTTGAATACACATTGTATGAAGTGATTCAGGAACATGCATTATCAGAAAACTGGAAACCTGACACCGGAACAGAATCATTGTATAAGGTGGTACAGGAAGAACATGCTGGCACCTTAGAAGATCCTATACCTTGGAAACTAAACATGGAATTGAAGAACGGCTTGTATTATACAGATAAAGATGTATTATATAAATGTATACGAGATTCCGGTCAGGGTATGAGTTTCAATTTAGCCGATCTGGTATCTGGCGGATATGTAGAAGTAGTTGAATAACACATTGACATTTGAATAGGTGATCATATACAATTTTAAACTAAAGGTATAAAATTGTATACATTTATACGGAAATCCGTAATGGGTTCCACCAAAACCCTCTACCTTCTGGTAACGTAGTTACATCAAAGGATTCTTTTTTCTTTCGTATGATGTTAAAAGCACCGTTGATATCAGCGTTTATAAGCTTACCGGTAGAAGATCTAAACAATCCACGTTTGGATCTTCTACCTTTATACTCACTTTGTTTGCTAATAATTTCATTGTCCAAGAAACTGCATTTAGAAGTATAACTCTCTTCTGTTATTTCAACATTAATACCTTCTAATTCCCCTTTATATGATATCATATGTATAAAGTCATTAAAAGGTATAGAAACAAAGTTCTGATTATTCACTATACCAATGTTGATCTCTTGTTTCCAGCATTTGTTATGACCTATTATGATCGTATTAATGCCATTAGAAACTACATGATTAATCAACATTCTACTAGCTTTATGTAAATAGTCTTTTATCTTATTGTTTCTCTTTGTTGTCAATAACCTAATTTGTTTAGAAACTTGTTTATTATCTTTTAATTTAGATTTTAAATATGCTAGTCTTTTATTATAATACTGGTTAATGGATTTCAATGGTTTGCCATTGATGATAAAGCAAGAACCAGTGTTAGATACACATGAGGCAAGATTATTAAGACCTATATCTACACCAAGGTATTTACCATTGTTTCCTGATCTAGGTTTTTCTTTCTTGTTATAAATCACTTCCAGTACTATATATCCATTTTTAGGGACGAATCTAAGTTGCTGAATATTGGTTTTGTTAGTACGGGTAGTGAATTTAAATTGTTTAGGGAGTTTGATAATACCATTTTTAATCCACTTTTGAGAAAAAGCTAATGTTGTAAATACAGCGGTGAATAGCCCATCTTTGTTTAAATACCTTGGTATTCTAATTCTTTCAGAGTATTCACCACGGTTTTTCTTGTTGAGAAGATTGAAAAACGATTTGAAATTCCTATCAACCATCATAAGAACTTGTTGTGCTACAGGGTTAGGCAATGATCGGTAATCGACATCATTAGCGTCTTTCAATTGTTTTTCTAACGAATAATAGTTAAGATACTTGTATTTAACAGTATTATCATCCTTATATTGGAAATAATGTTGTCTAACAACATACAATCCTTTATTGTATAAGTTTTTACACCTATGCAATAATTCATTCAATTCATTGTAATAAATTGAATTTGATTTGATTATATGTTGTTCAACTAATCTCATGAGGCAAATGTATATATTTTTATTTATATATTAAAACAATACGATATATTTGTGGTGTAAAATTATATATAATCACTTTTGAATATTAATACTAAAGGCTTCATCTTGTATGGTGAAGCCTTTTATTTTTATCTTTGTAAAAAAGGTATAAATTTTATAGAAATGGAAACAAAGGAAATTATTAAAAAATTAGGAAATTATTTTGACTTAGTAGAGTTAGTGGGTCCTAAAGAATACAAAAGGGATGGTGATTTGTGCTGGAGGTATCTTAGACCGGAGTTCTTGCATACGCTTTTAATAGTTCGTGAAGACATATTGAAGGTTCCTATGTATGTTAACAATTGGGATAAGGGTGGTCAATTCGATGAAAGAGGTTTCAGGTGTAATATAAGCGATATAGTTAAACAAAAGACTATTGGTGGGAAATTATATATAAGTCCTCATTCATTAGGATGCGCTCTCGATTTTGATGCGAAAGGCATGACATCCGAACAGGCTAGAAATAAAATAATTCAATTAAAGGGATTATTACCTTATCCTATAAGATTAGAGAAAAATGTGAATTGGGTTCACATGGATACTTATTTTGATATAAATAGTAACGAGAAAGTTCATTTGTTTTGATTATGTTATCACTTATAAGTATATCATTATTAATTATATTATCCTATTCTATTGCTGTATGTATTAAGGGTAAAAGAATACCACGTAGTATTAGTGCTACATGGTACGCTATTGAGCATAAATGGTGGTTTAGATTTTCCATGTGGGTTACACCTATGTTGGCTATTCCGGCAATAGTGGAGATAAGTACCGAGAATACAGCTTGGTTAGGATTTATTTCATTACTTGGTATGATATTGGTCGGCTGCGCTCCCGACTTCAAGAACGATTTGTTCCAGAGAAGGCTTCATCTGTCGGGGGCTATTTTGTTGTTATCTGGAACGCAAATGTGGATAGTATTCAACTATCCATTATTATTATTGGTTTGGTTGGCCTATATATTGTATACTGTAATAAGTATATCAATACAAAAAAATAGGAATATTATTAGTGGGTTTTACAATACCAATCCAATGTTTTGGGTAGAAATGTGTGCTATGAATGTATTTGTGGCTTTATTTATCAAATATTTTTGACAACATGGAAATAGATGTAGCTAATGTGATAAGTGGTATAGGGGCAATAGTGGCTGCTTGGTTTTCTTATAATCAATACACTAGAAATAAGATGACTGATATTAAGGTCGAGCAGTTCAAAAAAGAAGAAGAGAGAAGAGGTTACAAAAGATCTGAAAATAGCGCGAAAGTATTTGGGGAAATATGGAGAGTGCTATTTGAAACCAAAGCTGATCGTGTTTATATAGTTCAGCCTCATCCTCTTGGTCATGCTTCTTTTCTTTCTATTCAATTTGAAGTAAAAAGAAAAGGTGTAGAAGGAATGAGGGGGAATATACAAAATTTACCTATGAGTGAAGTAGCTGCCTTTAGTAAACAGATGGTAGATGAGGTGTTTATGTATATAACAAATATAGATGAGCAAATAGATGATCGCGTTACCAAATCTATAATGAGTTCTAATGGGTGTGAAAGCATAATAATAAAGAGGATGAATAATTCTAATGATTGGGTTGGTTCCATATTCTGTGAGTACACTACTCATATGAGTATATCTGAAGAAGAAGCTAGAAGCATATTGCATGAGGCTGCTATAAACATACAATATATATTACCTGAGTTTGTAGATGTAAAACCATGAAGTATTTATTGTTTCTGATACTTATGATATTATTTCTTTCTTGTGGATCAAGAAAGAAAGTTGTTAACACAGATATAAGTGATGTTGTCAAAGAAAAAATAGATTGCTTTATAGAAGAGAATAAAAAAGAAGTTTCTTCTATATTGGATATAAGTAGTATGGATGGTAAGATAGTCATAGTAGAAACAGAGTACGATACTTCTACTCCTGTCGATTCTATTACGAATAAGCCAAAAATAAAGAAAGAAACTACTACTTCTATAGATTTCTCTAAGAATGATACAACTAAAATAAACAGCAATATAGATACTAATATAAATAAGAAAGAGACTAAGGATAAAGAAGAGAATATAAATTTGAATAGTATTGTTGAAGAAGAAAAAAAAGAATCTACTTTTTTTTACTATTTGTATAGATGTTTGTTTGTTTTTATTATATTTGTAGCAGTTTTTATCATATATAAGGTAGTAAAATTGCATTGAATTTTTCATCTAAGGGTTTATTGGACTTGGGGTAGGGTTATTAAAATCTTACCCCATTTTTATTGTATGTATGTTTTCTAGTTTTTCCTTTCAAAAATTGTATATTTGCTAAAAATAACAACACATATGAATTATATAGACGTTTTACCACAAATTAGACACCAAATGTTTTTGGCTCGTATTATTATGACTGACTATAATGTGGAGGATCAGATGGTTATTCGTATTGTAGCTAGACGTAATGATGGTACTTACATGACTAAGGTCGTAAAGTATCCTGAAAAAGATGTTGAATACAATGGAGAAATATTGGTGTATTTCTTTGGTATGTCTAAATCTCTTATAGCTCAGATAGTTAGTGTAAGGATAAATGGAGTTGAAGTTCATGTTCATAGTACTGAGGTGGGCGATAATATCACAGCAAGATACGATGATAGCATAACTAGGATACCCTGGGAGGAAGATATGAATAACATCAAACTAGAATTTGAGGTTATAAATACCAATAACCCTAAAAATTTAAGAATAGATGATCAGTCTGATTGGGGGATATTGGCTGATAGACCGGCTATCATAAACATAAAAGCGCCAGGAAGAGGGGAACCTGTTACCCATTATCTTGGGAAGAATCAAATAAATATGTTTAATAGTATGACATTAGGTATAAATTGTGATGATCCAGATCATAAATTTATAAATGTGCCTGATGGAATATACGATATACAAATAGTGGGAAGTCCTTCTACTTATCATTTTGAACGTAAATATCTTAAAACAGATATTATTCGTTTAAACTTAGATAAGGTGTGGGCTAGAGCCGGGATTCTATGTGATCATGAGGATGATGATCTCATGGAAAAAATAAAAGAAGTGGAATTTGTTTTAACAGCCGCAGAATCAAATACTCGTTTAGGTAATATACAGGAAGCCGAAGAGCTGTTCAAGAAAGCAGAAAAGCTAATGTATATCATAAACAATTGTGAGGACTGTGGTTGTAAGATTTAGAAATCAATATTAATAATTAAAATATATAAAACATGGGTTGTGGTTGTGGAGGAAGAACAAGCATAAGTTCTCCGGTAAAGTCTAGAGCAGTAGCCGTCAATTTGACTACTCCTAAAGCACAGAAAAGTGCTATATGTATTGAAAAGTACGATGAGTTAGCTTCTTTGGATAAAAAGCTAATATCTCTTCACAGCAAGTTTAGATATTCCAAAGTGGGTTATCGTTATGCTGAAACTCAGAAAATCGTTCGTTCATGGATTAAGGATCTTAACAACAAATGTCCTGATGCCGATGAATTGAAAGAATATGCTGAGTATATCAATAAAGAATACGCTGAAAATTTTAATGCATCTAAATAATGTCAGGAATAGGTAGTACACAGCAAATTTTATTTCCGGACAATTATCTGTGCGAATGTGCTGATAATTTCATATCTTGTAAAGCAGGTCAGTATATTCAATACGATAGGTACAAAGTAGGCAGGGTTCCTGATATAGATTTTGTACTAAAAGTAGAACGCATAAGAAGAATAGTTTGTGAAGAGGAGTGTGGACTATGCCCTGAGGAAATGGTTAAGTTAAAAGAACGTTTGAACAAAATGCTTTCATGATATGAATGAAATGTTTTACAATAGAACTTACGAGAAGGCATTCAAGAAGTCTGATTGCAAAGAGGACCTTGGTACAACAGAGTTGTTTGTTGTACCAGAGGCTCAGTTCTGTTCTAATATTAGCCAACAGGATGCTGACAATAAAGCTATAGAATACGCAGAAGTAGAAGGACCTATTTTTGCAAATAGAGTGGGTGGATGCTGTAATGTTTTTTACTCTAAAAAACAAGAAGGTGATTTTTATAGTAAAAAATGTCCAGAAGGACAGGCTCAGGAAATACCTACTCATTTCGTTGTTGAGGCTGGAGCCTTTTGGTCTACGGACAGTGTAGAGGAGGCTAACCGAGAGGCGAGAAGGTATCTTGAGTGCAAGGGGCAAGCCGCGGCTGATTCATCTGGAATGTGCGCAACGATATACTACAATGAAGAACAACATGGGTGGTTTACCAAACGTTGCAAACTCGGATGGAAGGGACCAGATAAATATAGGAGAATATTGGCTGGCACTGTATCTTCTTTTATTAGCGTAGAAGATGCTAATAATAAAGCTAAAGAACAGTTACAGGTGGAAGGTCAAGAGTGGGTTAATTTAAATACTAAATGCGAACCTGAATCAGATAATGATTTATGTTCATCAAATTATGAATTTTAGCTTATGGCAGTAGTTTTTAATCCTAGCTCTGGGGATGGAAATAAAACAGTTAGTGTATCTTCTTCGGTTAACGAAGGAGTTGACTCTACTGTTACATATAAGATAGCAACAAACAATGGAGCTGTTTCTAAAAATATTGTTGTTAATCAGGTTGGTAAAAGAGAAGCGTTTATGGTTAAAACCGCAGATGGTAGTAATTATGAACCATTTCTTTGTAATGTTAGTGGTGAATATGATGTATTAAAACCATAATAAGATGGCTTGTTGTAATACAGATAACTCTTGTAGAGATAAAAAAGTGGATATATTGAGAAGTGATATCAGTATATGTGGAAATGGATGCAATGATTGCACAGACAACTGCGAGATAGTACCCGAAGAATGTGATTGTCCTGTAGGTCCTATTGCCGGGGGATGCGTTTATTACAGCGGGTGTAAAACGTTTATTTCGCAATTATCGCCTGGAATGACCTTCGATCAGGTTGTTTGTAATATTGAAAAAGTATTTAATATTATAGATCAGAAGTTTGAAGAGTATTGCAATACTATAAAAGATTTGGAAATAAGAATCGAAGAACTAGAAAATAAAGATAGACATGGCGAAGGATGTGATGAATGGGAAGGGTCTCAGCAAGTGTGATGTATTCAAGCCTAGAGTAGACGAGACTCCAGTTCCTTGCCCAGGAGGGTATCATGGTACTGATTGTGTGTATGTCTCAGATAAAGTAGAATATGACAAACTCGGTTTAGATCCTATGAGTCCATTAACTGTATTATTAAATAAATTAATATGCAGGTCGGACGAACAAGAGAAAATGATAGATAAGTTAAATAGAAAGATAAAACGATTAGAAAATGGCTATTAGAAATAACGGAAGCTGTTATGGCGAAAAGGACTCTTGTTGCAGGCCTCCACAGTGCAATATTCCTTCATCTAATATTTATTACGATGGAGTAAATATGCCTGAGGCTGGATTAGAGAATGGAGCGCCACTTAATACAGTGTTAGAAAATCTGGCTAAGTATGTACAGAGAGGTATTAATGTAAGTGGTTCTATCACTGTAGAACATTTCGAAGGCATATCCGAGGTAAGACTACAGGATACGCCAGCGGAGGTCCTACAGGTTTCTCATTGTGGAGGTGTTCTTCCTCCAGATGCATATAAAGTAAGTGGCAGAAATATCCTTTTCTGTAAGGATTATTGTCTTAACGCCAATGAATTTGCATCCGTACAGGTTATTTACAGAGTCAAGGCTGATTCTAGTTATGGATTTAGATGCTAATAGGAGGATAGAATATGGCGATAGATAAGCAATGTAAAGGTTTTCTTTGTGGTAGTAATCTTGTAAATGGTTCTGTTACGATAGAGAAGATAGATAAAGAATCTTTCACTGAGTTTATTAAAGACATTATAGAAAGTTCGGTAACTGAGAATTGGTTCCAGCAAGCTATATGTGATGCTTTGAATAATTCGGCTGATTCAGATTGTTTAGAAAACTTCTTCAAGAAGTTGTTTAAGTTGTTCGTAAAAGAAGAATGGTTTAAGGATTTAATTTGTAGTTTGGGCTGTACAGCACCTGTAGAAATATTTGACGTTATACCTACAGATATAACATTCACAAAAGAAGGTGGTGAGTCAGAAGTTCAAATTATAGTAGCTGATGGTGCTGAGTGGGAATTAACGCTTTAAAATAAGGAGGATCTATGAGTAAGAAAATGTATAAAATGGATTCTGGTGAGTGGTTAAATTCTGATGTCACTGAAGGCGAAGGAAGAGGACTTGTAAAATTTTCTACAAAATCATGGACTGGACGCGAAGATCGAATGACTATTCGCGTTGTTCGTTCAGATAAGAAAATGAAGGCCGTCACTATCAGACAGCTTGGGGAGCCTATTCTTGAAATATCCGAGAGCAGGTTAGATTTTCCTATAGGTGGTGGTGACAAGCAGATTATGATTACCACCAATGCTGCTTCGCTGAATGCTTTAATAACAAGCGATTATGCCGTTAAATCAAACATAAAAGCTTTTACGACAGCCAGCGGATTAAATATACAGGTTAATGATATTAAATTGAATTATGGTTTCCCTGGAGATCCAGGTCTTGAAGGTGTATTCCAAGTTTCTTTGATTGTATCAATGCCTAATAATGATGGAGGAGATGAAGTAAATGAGAATATTACCATAAATGGTACTCTTATTCCAATTACTCAACCCGGTAAGATAGTCCCTTATATAAAATTTGATAAGGAGTTTGAGGAGATATCAGGCGATGATACTCTTACTACTCTCAAAATATCAAGTAATCTGGATAAATATAAAATAGAGATAGTTGAATGTGATGAAGAAAAATCCATAGATTTGACATTAGATAAATATAATATCAATTTAGATAAATATGGGAGTACTGAGACATTCAATGTTTCTACAAAACCAAACAATTTACCGTGGAGGATAAAGAAATGATAAATGATTGTTGGGCTAAATTAAGTAAATCAGAAGGTGAACGAAACACCAATGTAAACCTATTCTTTGATAAAAACGAAACAGGATATAGCAGGTCTCTTAAGGTAAGAGCTACTAGTCCTGATGGAGAAGTAGTTGAAGAATTTGTTTTGGTGCAAAGACAAAGAGAGATTAAGATATATAGAAATGAAAGAAAATCTCGTGAGTTCACCAAAGAAGGGTGTAGTGCTCCCACTGAAAGAGGGGAAACATTAGAATATATTGTTCCTTATGGTAAATACACGTCTATTGTATCACAAGAAGATGCTGATAATAAAGCATTGGAAGATATAGAAAATAATGGTCAAAGATGGGTTAACGAAAACGGTGTTTGTAAAACTGTTTTATGGTATAACAAAAGACAGGAGAAAACATTCACTAAGAACGATTGCAATCCAGATACAGAGGTAGGAAGTGATGAAACTATGGTTATTGAAGCCGGGGCATTTTCCTCAACCATTTCTCAGGAAGATGCAGACAATAAAGCTGCAAATGAATTAAATACCAAAGGACAGAATTATGCTAATTCACATGGTCATTGCACTACTATAAAGTGGTATAATAAAGAGAAGAAGAGGCTGTTCCAGAAAACAGATTGTTTAGTAACAGAAGTAGGTTCATTTGTAGAATATGTAGTTCCTGCTAACAGATATTCTTCGAATATATCCCAGGAGGATGCTGACGAAAAAGCGTTGGATGATCTTGAACTTAATGGACCTTCTTATGCTAATGAACATGGAATATGTGCTGAGGTATTATGGTATAGCGAAAGACAATCAAAGGTATTTACAAAAAATGATTGTGAATTAGGCTATATAGGTACAGATTATGAATACATAGTAGAAGCTGGTAAGTATAGTTCTGAAGTATCACAAGAGGATGCCAATAGACAGGCTCTTGAGGATATAGAAGCAAATGGTCAAGAACAAGCTAATTTAAATGCAGAATGTATTGATGATCCTAATTTCTATAGAGGAAAAGCCAGCAAAGAATTTACCAAAAATGATTGTGGTGCAGATTATTATGGTTCCACGGTTATAGTCACACAAGATGATGTAACCGGAGGTCCTTTTACTTCAACTGTATCTCAGGCTGATGCTGATTCTAAGGCTATGGCTGCTGTGGAAGCACAAGGTCAGAGTGTAGCAAATCAAAAAGGGGAATGTACTGCTAAACCAGTTTATACTGGTGTAGCCAAGAAAACATTCACTAAAAATAATTGTGATGCAGAAGCCGTAGGAAGCGAGGTAGAGGTTACTCAGAACGATGTGACAGGTGGTCCGTTCACGACAACAGAGTCTCAGGAGGCAGCGGATGCTTTGGCTATGGCCGCTGTAGAAGCACAGGGTCAAGAAATAGCTAACAGCAGAGGTGTTTGCACATGGACAGGTAAAGCTAGTCAGGAATTCCAAAAAAATGATTGTGAAGAAGGACAACAAGGAAGTACTATAACAGTAGATCAAGATGATGTAACTGGTGGTCCTTTTACTTCAACCGTATCCCAGGCTGATGCTGATGCTAAGGCTTTGGCTGCCGTACAAGCACAAGGTCAAGCTATAGCTAATGCTGCTGGTAACTGTAATGATATAATAGTATATACTGGTAGATACAGCGCGCAATTTACTCCTAATTGTGAAGAGTGTCACACTGGTGTACCTATGACAGTAACACAGAATGAAGTTGGTGGTCCATTTACTTCAACTATTTCCCAGGAAGATGCTGATGCTAAAGCTAAAGCTGCGGTAGAAGCAGGAGGTCAAGGATATGCTAATAAAAATGGTGTTTGTAATCCGGATAGTAAAGATCCTATTTGGGAAGATGCTGTTCCTGAAGAATTGAGATGTTCGGAAGGTAAATCACAGAAAAAGCAAAAGAATACTAATAAATGCTCTGATTCTTACAATTCAGAAAGATGGGTAGACGGAGGAAATAAAACTTGTCAATGGCGAGGAACTTATTCTGAGGTATTCCAGCGTAATGATTGTGCTATAGCTGATTCAGGATCAGAAGTAGAAGTAGATGAAACAAAGGTAGAAGGATATCCATTTATTTCATTCGTTTCTCAAGAAGATGCTAACAACAAGGCTATGGCTGCTGTGAAAGCACAAGGACAGGCTTATGCTAACGTTCATGGTGTATGTAAGTTTGTTGGTAAATACAGTAAACAATTCGCGAAAGACAATTGTGGTACTTGTCAACATGGTACTCCTATAACGGTAACACAAGATAATGTGGGTGGACCTTTCTATTCTATGATATCACAAGCTGATGCCGATAGACAGGCTAGAGAAGCTGTAGAAGCTGGAGGTCAAGCTTATGCTAATAAGAACGGAGAATGTGAACTTGATAGCACTGATCCAGTTTGGGTTGATTCTAATCCTCTGGAAACTCGCTGCCAGAATGGTGTTTCTCAAAAGAAGCAGGTAAATACTAATTCTTGTTATGGAGGAGAAAGCACTAGATGGATAGATGGTGGAGGTTTAACTTGTACATGGACAGGTGAATACCATAAACAATTTACTAAAGTTTGTGATGGTACAGGTGTCGGTAGCACAATAACCGTAGATGAAACTATGGTTACAGGTGGTCCGTTTATTTCAACAGTATCCCAAGAAGATGCTAACAATAAAGCTAAGGCTGCTGTAGAAGCACAAGGTCAAAATATCGCGAACTCTCAGGGAACTTGTACATGGACTGGTAAAGCAAGTAAGTCTTTCCAACGCAATAACTGCGCTACATGTTATACTGGTAGCACCGTTACTGTAAATCAAGATCAGGTAGGTGGTCCTTTCACTTCAACTGTATCTCAGGCTGATGCTGATGCTAAGGCTTTGGCTGCGGTTAATGCTAATGGGCAGGCTGCCGCGAACAAGAACGGCGATTGTGTTGAGGACAACAGAAATGCAACGTGGACCGATACAGGTTCTACTCAATGTAATGGATGTTCTTCTGAAAAACAACAGAGGGATACAAACTCTTGTTCTTCTTCTTATAATACTACTAAATGGGTATCTGGAGGCGGAAGAGACTGTTCTACTAATGGATCTTGGGGGTCATGGTCTTATAGCTGTGATGGATGTACTTATGTTAGAACAAGATCTAACTCATGTGGTGGATCAGAAACTAATAGGACTTCAAATTCTTCGGATTGCGGCTCTTGGTCAGAACAGCCTTGGGGAGGCGATTGCTCAGGAACTTATTCTATTTATTACGAAAGAAATAGCTGTAGTGGTTCTACAAGGGAATCTAGAAGAGTTCAGGTAGATGGACAATGTGGATATTCTTCCTGTACAACTTCTTGGATTGACACTGGAAATACTCGATGTCAAAATGGTACTTCACAAAAAGAACAATATGATTCTTGTAATAGTAGCAACAAGCGTTGGATAAGTGGGGGTACCGCTTGTACAGCCACTAATACTGAGCGTAAATGTAAATCAGGTTGCTTATGTGATACCTGTGTAGAAGCTGGTTCTGTTAGCGGAAGTGGATCAACAACGTCAGCAGCACAAACAGATGCTAACAACAAAGCTCAAACACAGGCTAATAACATGACTTGCAAGACCGATTGCTATACTCTGGAGTTTATAAACGGATCTAATCATGCTGTTGGAACATTTGATTGTTATACAAATAGAGCAGATGTTTTAGGTATAAAAAGTCAGGATAGTCAAGGAAATACTGTTGATATATCTAAATCAGGAGATCCTGAATGGCTTAGATTTACCATAGTTCCTGTTGGTGGTGGTATTCCTTTGCCAGAAGGTTATCAAGGTAGTACACATTTAGCTACAGCATCTGTTACAGATAATGGAAGTGGATCTCATAGGGATGCTGGTGTAACTATAACCCAGAGTGTATCAGGTAAGACAATTACTTATGCAGCAGGTCAAAATCCAGGTATAAAAATAACAGGTACTGTTAAAGTTTTAAGCCAGCCTGATGTAAATCATTTTGAATATCTTTACGATTTATATACACCAGTAGCAATGAATCGTGATATATACTTTGGCATTTCATATATAAGTGGTGGATATTGTCAGGTGTCTGCTTACGTCAAATTACCTTATGGTCAAACATCCATAAATGGAACTATAACAGGATGGAGAGAAGCAAATATGGAATTTGGTAGAATGTTTTTCTATACTTCTACAGAAGTGCCAAAAGATGGAAATTGCGGATATGATCAAACCGAAGCTTGTTGGGATATAAGCGGGGTTAAAAAAGTGTAATTATCAATTTATTTTTAACAAAAAAGAGTAGGAAGTTAATCCTACTCTTTTTGTTTATAATATATTACTATACATATTTTATAGCAATCTGTCCACAGTCATAATAACTATCAGCCCAAACTATCGTAGTACTTCCAGATTTTATTTTTATAGTATTAACTCCTGTGTAATTTGAACCACTCACATTGCGATACCATGAACTTCCAGCCGATAATGTGTCTTGGAATTCTCTAGCTCTTTCTGAAGAACTAAATGCTGCTATAGTTATAGTGTCTGTAGTAGGAGAAGATGATTTTAAATCATATACAATATTAGAAGATCCTCCAGATGGTGATCTAGTTATATATATGTTTCGGTATATAATTACCTACAATATTAATTTTTAATATAAATTACTTTTGAGTATTTATTGTTGATTGGATAAAAATTACTAATATTGCAAGTACAATTTTGTTCTAATTTAAAAAGTATAAATCATGGCTTGTAAAAAGAAAGAGTCTCGTCAGGGAGGAGGAATTGGTTTTAAAGTGCGTAAAACAAAACGCCAAGGAGGTGGAGTAGGTTTTAAGGTCCGCAAGAAGAAAACCAGTCCCAAAAAGTGATTTTAAGTGTGGGGGATGATTAAGGTTGTCCCCCACATAATGTATAACTTAATAGCAATAAACCCATGAAAAAAAGAATCAACAGCAAGAATTACAAACGTTGTTTTAGTTTTGTTAAAAACTTTCCTGTTATTATGCAGGTAATAATACTCGTCAATATTTTCGAGTGCTATTATCCATTCAACTTAACTAATTGGTTGTATCCCATTTTAGGTCATTCAATTCTGTTTGACTTATTACTTCTCAGGTTTTCAAGAATGTTTGAATTTTGTATATGGCATAGGTTGTTAATATACAGTATGCTGTTCAATATTTCTATTGAATGGTTATATGTCAATTTTGATATACCTATAAAGTATGATATGGTGGTTGGAATTATATTGGCTATAACCTTAATTCTCATCATCTTGTCATTAATATTAAGATTTAAAATTGGTTGTACGGAAAATGAGCGAAAAAATCCTAACAAAAGAGCTTCGTGAAGGAGCGGCTAAGGTGTGCGAAAAAATCAGACAAATGTTTTTAGATGGGGATTGCGATCATTTGACCGCAGATGATTTAGAAACTTGGATGAAATTATCATCACCTGCTAAGTTTTTCACTGGCGAAGAAGCTGTTAATTATAGTAGATTGGGCAATAGTAAGTTTTATGATTACAGGAGGGCTGGTTTGATCAGAGATCCTGAAAAAATAAGAGGATATCCTAAACCCTTATATAGTAGAACGGCATTAGATGATGATTTAGAGCATATAGCCTCATTAAGTGAAAAAGAGATACGTCGTAGAGTATTATCAGCGAAAGGAGGTAGAAAATGATAACTAATGGAGAGTTTGTTTCTAGGGTTATAAATGACCTTAATTCGCTTAATAAAGATTCTCATATAAGTAGAAGATGGATTCTTGATATAGGTAGAACAAAAGCAGAGTCTTATGTTGCCCAGAAATGGGATGATGGTCATTTATTGGAAGACGCCAATCTTGTGACGCATGTATCTTGTGTTAAGATGATAGAGGTAGATAAAATTGATTGCTGTGATGCTGTATTTGAATTATGCGGTGTTTTAATGAGATCAGAAGAAAGGTTGCCGGGTATGATATATTCTACTTTTGGTCCCTTGGTGGTATCTGTATCTAATGTTGATAACACTAGATTTTATCGTTATTCAAATATTAGAGCTTATAGAAATCAGCAAAAAAGAAGATACGCCGACAAAGCTAGAAAGTTTTATTATGTTCATGATGGATATTTGTATATACCCGATGAGCGTATAGAGATAGTTAATGTGGCTTTCTTTACTATGAAGAGAAGAGAAGCATTAAGGTTATCTATGTGTAAGCCTGATGATGATTGTAAATCAGAATGGGAATATGATTTTATATATCCTGTTAAATTAATAGAGAATATAGTATCTGAGACCATTAGAGAGGCTAGCATGAAAATACAGATTCCAACAGATGAAAATCCTAATATGGATTCTAATCAGAAGAGTCAAACAGTGCAATAGGTTTTTTGTGTTTTTGCATACATCGTTATTTTTATTAAAATCCTTATGTGTTGTGAAATACGTAAGGATTTATTTTATATTTGTATATAATTAATTGAAACAAAATGAGAAGAAGGTATATGCAGCAATATGTAATAACAAACAATTGTATTCTTAAATCATTTATGTTGCGTTTGGACACATCAACCAATGGGGATACATTTATGTTAGTGTCTAAACCTGATGGTACAGAAGGAGCTACTATTTTAGCTAACGATCCAATTACGGCGGACAATTTTGAATTGATATATTCAAGTAGAGATGTTGATTTCAATTTGGTTCCAACTGTTCATGGTCAATCTGTTGTTTTAGCTACGGATGTAAAGCCTAAAGCTAATGGTTTTTATATTTATAAATTTAGCTATAAAAACATTAGTTTTATTATCAATATAGTTATAACTACATCGTATTATAATCAATATAATGTATTATATAGAGAATTTGGATTACAGGTTACAGAAGAATTAAGAACGTCTAGTTCTTGTACTGGAAATAATTATATAAGGTTAGTGATTGACGAATAAATGAAAAAGACTAGTATAGCAACAAATTATTTTTATTCTTTCTATAAAAGAACTATGGCAAGTAGAAGAATAAAAAAAGGTCGTATGATATCTGATAGAAATAAGCTTCTTAAACTACAGTCTATCATATGGAAGACAGTAGCAGAGCATTATATAGAAAATGAAGGAGGGGTATACTTAGACAATTTTGGTTATCTTTGTCATATAATAAATCCTAAAAAGAATTTTAGTATAAATCATCTAATTGGAGAAGTGCGTAATATTCATACAGGAGGATATAAATATCGGCACACTGCTTTAGATTTTCCTTTTTTCAGAAGATACTATCATTTGGAGATAGAGGATTCCGTTAAAAGAAGAAGCAGGGATAGGAAATATAAATTTCTTTATAGAGAGGTTTTAGCTAAAAGGCACATACAAAAAGATTTTAGGATATTTAAAATATTCAAGAAAGGAGAATTATTGTGCAGATCGAAGAATTTTTAGTTGAACTAAAAGCTTCTCTCCGTCATTATGATAAGAGGGATATTATAGATGATGCTTCTATATATAGATGGATTGAGATAGCATTAAAGAAGTTTGGAGGAGATATAACTGTCCCCAAAGACATGGTGCTTGATGTAAAGCGAAAACAGGCGGTCATGCCAGGCGACTACTACGATCTCATTCTGGCCTATAGGTGCGACTTCGCCGGATACGAGGTCCCAGGCGGAAAAGAAGTTATTCCAGAATTGCAAAACACATTTGCTTGGAAAGAGCGTACTGAAAGAAGTTACAGATGGTGTTCTTGTGAAGAGTGCTGTAAAGAAGAATGCGAAAAAACTATTGTGGAGAAATTCTACATTAACACACCAAAAGATACTTATGAAGTAAGATGTCATTATAGAAAGCCTGTTCCATTGAAATTGGCTAAACCTATGATGAAAGACATGTGTCTTACTAAGCAAAGAAACATGTTTAGTCAAGATAGTCCATTTGAAATAAATATAATAAATGGAAGCTTGTTTGCTAATTTTGATGGACCTGTTTATATAAAATATAAAGCTCTTCCTTTTGATGGTAAAGGAGAGATATTTATTCCTGATACTCCATTGGGATTATTGGCAGATTACATAGAGAATTATGTAAAAATGAGATTATTTGAAGAATGGATGTATAACGGGGAAGTTGCTGGCGCCGGTGATATGTTTAAGCTTTACATGCAGCAGGACCTTATTAAATTAAAAAACGCCAGGGCAGAAGTTAAATCCATGAATTGGACTTTATCTGATTACTATAAATTGCTACAAAGGAATAGGGAACGATATAGTGTATATGAAAAGATGACTCCTATGGTAAACAATGTTATAAAGATAATTTGAAAATAGAAAGTAATTGTATACTATTCTATATAAACAAAACGGCAAGTAAATATATTATTTCAAATATTCTATTTATATTTGTTATATGTATTTAGTAGAACAACATATAATTACTTTGAACGATAAGAGATATAAGATGTTAGATCATATCTGTTTTTTGTCAAAGAATCTGTACAATGCTGGACTTTATATTATAAAACAAGAGTTCTTAAGCACCGGAAAGTGGATTAGATGTACTGATCTTAATAAGAAAATGGTTTCTGAAGATAATCCTGATTTTAGAGCTATGAGTGGATCATCTTCACAACAGGTATTGATGAGATTAGACAATAATTTAAAATCTTACTTCTCTTCTATCAAGGCTTGGAAAAGGGATAATAAGAAATTTACTGGGTGCCCTAAATTTCCAAAGTATAAAGATAAAGTAAAAGGTAGGAATGTTTTTACTTACTCTTATGCTCAGATACGACACAAAGGTGAATATATTTATTTTCCAAAGAAAGAGGGTTTATCTCCTTTGAAAACAAGATGTAAGGAGGGTAGTGTTAAACAGGTTAGGATAATACCTAGGCAGGGGTGTTATGTTATTGAACTAATTTATGAATCTTCTTGTAAAGAACAAAAGGTTGATAATAATAGAGTGATGTCTATAGATTTAGGTATTAATAATCTTGCTTCTATTGTTACTAATATTAGTAACAAGGCGGTATTGATAGATGGTAAGAGATTGAAATCAATTAATCAATATTATAATAAAAAACGATCATGTTTACAAAGTAAATTAGAGAAAGTAAATGGAAAGAAAAATTCGAGAAGGTTAATGTCTTTAACAAGAAAGAGGAATAATAAGGTAAAAGATTATCTTCATAAGGCAAGTAAGGAAATAATAGATATTTGTATTGAAGACAATATAACTACATTGATAGTAGGTCATAATGATGGATGGAAACAAGAGGTCAATATTGGTAAAAGAAATAATCAGAATTTTGTTTATATTCCATTTGACAACTTTATATCAATGTTAAAATACAAATCGGAAAGACAAGGACTAAGATTCATTATCGTAAATGAGTCTCACACGTCAAAATGCAGTTCTTACGATTTGGAAGAAATATGCCATCATGATAATTACGTTGGTAAAAGGGTGAAACGGGGATTGTTTAAAACCAAAGAAGGAATTTTCCTTAATGCTGACATCAACGGTAGTTATAACATCATGAGAAAAGTAAAAGGGGACGCAGTAATGCCACCCTATACAGGGTTAGGGTATAATCCAGTTAAGAAATTTATTAACTAATTATACAAGTGTAAATTTGTATATAATTACTAAGCTATCACCTTTTTATAGCTATTTGATTTTTTTCAATATCTTTGTGAAAAAGATATGCATCATGAAATTAAGATTAATAAGAAAACGTCCAAAGTTTTTGCCTGGAGGAGATATTCAGCAAGTCAATGAGACTGCTATGACAAATTCTCAACCTGAAGGATTTTTGTATGGTCAGGATTTGGTGGGTAATAATATATACTTTGGAGAAAACGGAGTAGATGAAAATGGAGAAACTATTATATCTCCTTATATTAATCAGCCGTCACAAAGATTAAGCGCTCCTAGTTTATCCTCTAATTTTGAATATGATTTAAATCCAATATCTTATTCTACTGCACAAAAAGAAGAGACTAAAAGACATCAGGATGGTAATCCTTTGGACCCAATGTCATCTCCATATTGGATGGGTGGGATGCCAGATATACCTAGTAGAGTTCGTAACACCATAGGTTCTATACAAAGAGCAGGAGATATTAGCCAGCAAAGGAGAGAAGCTAAGGATGCTGGAGAAAGTACCTTGGGACTAGATGTAGCCCAGGGATTCAATGTAGCTGGAGGGTTGGCTTCTGCTGTTTCTGCTGGAATGGGCTTTGTTAGAGAGCTAAAGGGAATGCAATCAGCAGATAATGCCCGTAGAAAAGATGAACAATCATATCGTCAGAAATTGGCTAATGAAAGAAGAAACTCTTTTATAAGATACGCTAGAGAAGGTGGAACCAATTTAGGTAATGGTCAATCATTTGATACTAGCAGTCTTACAGGAGAATATATATATCCTCTTCCTAAATCAATGGAGGACAATGCCAATGTGGAAATAGAGAAAGGGGAATATGCTTTAGTGGATGGTATAGAGGGTCCTATGGAAGCAAAAGGAGAGCGTCATGAAAAAGGAGGTACACCCGTTAATATCCCAAGTGGTGAAATAGTATCCGATTATAGGACTATAACAGAGGATTTCGCGGCTCATATTCGAGAGAATTATGGTATAAAGGCTACACCTAAAGATACATATGCTTCTTTGCTTGATAAGTTCAAGAGCAAAATAGGATTAAAGCAAAAATACGAAGACCAGGAAAAGATATTCAATAAACTTAAAAAGAATCAAGATGTAAAAGATAAAAATACATCTAATTTAAATAAGTCTATTCTTTCTAAATACGTTTCTGAAAATCAGTCTGAAATAGATATAATGGAACAACAATTCAGAGGCTTTGCTGATGTTGTATACAAAGAACAGGAAGATAATAAGCGTAATGAAAAAATGGATGAGTTCTTCCGGGAAGGAGGTCCTATAGATATTCGTCAAGTAAGGAAGATGGCCGAGTCTGTTGGTCTAAGTGAAAAAGAGGCTAAGGATTTACTTTACGATGAATATCTTGAACAACGTAGAATAATGGCTGTAGGTGGTCCTACTAAAGAGGATGAGGATCTGGCGCGCAGGAGAGCAGAACTGATGCGGCAGACGTTTGGGAGGTTATTGGATTTTGCCATTGTGGACCCTAGAGACGTTCAGTCTGTCTTAAATGCAGACACCAATATTAACACAAACCAAGGTCTACAACATAGAAACAATATGGGTTTTGGTAATGCTACAGCCACTGCTAGACAAAATCTTATTGATGTAAATAGATGGGCAAGACCATTGGAAAGCAATAATGAATTTGATGTAGAAGGTTTTCAAATAGGTTATAATAAGCAATTGAATGATATCTGGTCTTTAGCTAATGCCGGTATAATAAGTAACGCTGATGCTGCTAAAGCATATCGTGATCAATATGGTTTTTGGGGACAAGCAAATAATGCTTATGATCAGGGAAATAGTTCTGCTTACAATTCATTTGCTATAGATAATAAATTTGGAAACACTACAGCTAGTAGATCCTTTTATTCTTTATCTACAGTTACACCTGAACAACGTAGATTGTTAAATGAACAAGGTATACAAAATTATGTTGATTTATTCGGAGATAAAGGAGAACAAGCCAAAAAGATATTAGGATCGGATTACGATAGATTCCAGAAAATGCAGGATTCAGGTTTGTTTGACAACATGGATTTCGTTCTTGGTGAATATAATCAGAAACCCAAAAAGGAATTAGAACAGGCTCCTATGTTAGAAGACTTAGGGGATACTTCTGATCCGGAATTAAATCCATTAGAATATTCTGCTCCTACAAGAGTACAGCGTAACCCACAAGAAAAAAAACCTACAGTTTCTGATATAAGCAGAAATGGTTTTAATCTAGGAGCTATATTCCCGGAAGTTCTAAGACCTATGGATTCCGGTCTTACACTAGAGGGATTGGAAAGACATCAGGCTCCAAGGGTTGATCCTGTGTTAAGGTCGGCGGATCAATATATAAATGAATTGAATAGAGTTACTAATGCACAAATGCAAGCATTAGGAGATGTTCCTGATTCTCAAAGAGCAGCCATATTATCTAATTTAAATGCTGTGGCTGGGGATAATATAGCTAAATATATAAATGAAGTTAGTTTATATAACGCACAACAGATAAATGAAGCGGATAGGTTTAACGAAATGGCTTATGTTCAGACAGACGATAAGAACATAGCAGAAAGACAAAGATATGAAGCTGGTGCTCTTAAGGCTATGGCTATAGCCGATGAGAATCGAGCTAGGTATTATGATAGTATAAATAATGAGGTTCAACAAAAATGGAATGTGCAAACATCATTAAATACTATTGCTTCTATTGCTCCGAATATGAAAATGCTACCTAATGGTCAGATTGTTTATGTTCAAGGCAATGAAGATATATTTAACGTAGGAGACTATTCTACACCTAGACTTAGGACGATGAATGAGGAAGAGGAAGAAAGAAATAAACGAAAAAAAGGAAGCAGATAAACTATGGCAACTTCTCAATACAGCATATTAAGGCAATATACACCATATATAAGTCCATATAACATAGATCTTATCAAAGAAGTAACTTTGTACAAACAAGGTAAGGTTGATGCTAATAGGGCTAAAATGAGTCAACAGATAGATTATCTGATGGGTCAAGAAATAGATAAGCCTGAAGCCAGAGCTTATATGGAAGATAAGATGTATAATGTTTTAGGTAGAATAAATGATACATTTAAAGGAGCCGATCTTTCTTCTGATGGAGTTGTTAGACATATCCAAGGAGAAATCAGTTCTGTGTTAGATAATACTGTCATTAATGCCATAGCAGGAACAAAAGAAGGTAGAAGAATGCAAAAGGAGATAAGTGATTTAAAACAAAATCATCCAGAATTGTATTCTCCTATTAACGAATGGGATGCTATGAAAAAGTATTATAATTGGATTCAGGACGGTGATCCCGGTTCTAGACTTACTCCTCTTTCTTATACTCCTTATGTGGATTATAAAAAAGCATTAGGGGATAGTATAGCTAAATTTCGTAAAGAGAATAAAGGAAAGAAAATACAGTTCCCTGAAACAGACTCTAAGGGTAATCCCACCGGAGGTATGATAGAGTATAACATAGATGAATTCGGTCCATACCAGGTAAGAAATATAGCTGCCTCTATGCTTAGTCCGGCTATGCAAGAGCAAATGAGAATAGAAGCAGATTATATGGCTGCCTCTAATCCTATGTTCTCTGATGCTAATGCTGTTAATTCATTTCTTGGTAATTATACTAAAAAGTATGATAATCAAATAAATGCTCTTAATGCTCAGCTAGCATCTGTTGGTGATGACAAATACACCAAGAATAAGATTCTTAATAACATAGAGGCTATTAAGAACGAAAAGGCTTCTGTTGGCGCTCAGATACAAGAAGTTTTAAAAAGCGGAGATGCCAGAAATGCTGCTAGGTTTATTGTTCAACAAAACACGTTTGATGGATTAGCCGATGCGTGGTCTTATGATAATACTTCTGTAACTAGAAGTAAAGATGATGTGTATTTTGCTAGATTGAAAGAAGATAGAGATCAAAGAAAATTTGTTACTGACCAAGCTAAGACATTGGCTGATATAGAAAGTATAAAGGCAGAAACAGAAAAAACAAAAATAGAAACAGAGAGATTGAAAAATACTCCTATCAATTCTTCAGGATCAAAGACAGGCGGTTCTGGGGGAGACGGAAATGGTGGGGGATGGGCACCTGCTGTTGTTAACACTGGAGCGCCAACAGGTGATGTAAAGATAGCTAACATGCCTTATGAGGAAATAAATGCAGGGCAATTAGCTAAATCAGAAGGATTAGGTAGATTTTGGAATTCTTTTTCTGCGGATGATAAAAAGAATATAATGGCAGCCATAGCAGAAGATCAGAAGAAGAATCCAGAGTTATATAACGGGATGGATGCTCAGGAGTCTCTGTATACTTATATAAAGAATAACAAGGGATATAGAAATGATTATCTTAATAAACCTAATTCTCAGTCTATAAGAGAGGCTTATGCTGCTATAGAGAATGCTGAAAGTAAAATAAATAGAGGAAACTCTGCTATAAAGAATATATCAAGTGTAAAAAAGAATACTTTAGCTAGCGATAGTGCTATAAGTAAAACGAGACAAGTAACATCTTCTTATAACGATAGTGGGAAATATACTGATTTTGGTATGGATGCCAAAAAAATGACTGACAAGGATATAGCTGCTTATAATATAGCTGTAGAAATGATATATGGTTCCAGCCTAAAGGACAAAAAAGATCCTTCTATATGGAGGAAGGTGGCCTCAGGTTTATGGGGGATGGGTCCTTTTTTAACTGGAGTGTCTGAGATATCATCTATAGGAGGAGTTGCGTCTGATGTATATAATATAATTTCTAACAAGGATGGTCAGGGAACATCCGTAATATCTTCTTTGAATGCTATAAAGGATATTACTGGTGAAGACTTTAATATAGGGGATTATGTAACGGTATCAGACAATGGAAAAATGGAATTCAAACCATATAGCGTCACTGATCCTAAGGCTATAAAAATAATAAGATATGCTTTACAGAGAAAGGATTTAACCGCAGATGTAGCAAAATCTTTGTCGGAAGAGATAATTTATACATCTGATCCTAAAAATATGTCTAGTTTGATAGCTAGTAATGGTTACAATGATTCATATTTATCGTATATTTATTCAAAAGATGCTCCAGAGAATTCTGAGGTAAAACAGAAGTACGATAGACTTGCTTCAATATATTCAAGTAAAACGGGAGTTACTGACTTTAAGAAAGTAAACAAAATATCTATTGTGTCTGATCTCAATAAAGACGGAGGGGTAACTAGATATATAGAATTAACCGGATTAGGAGATGAATATAGAGTTGAAATATCAGATGAAGAATTGAGGTTAAATGGTTTCGATCCTAGTGTTCAACCAAGAAATTATCCTACAGGGGAATATAAGTCAAATATTTCAGACTGTTCGTTTGTAGACACTTCTACTGCTGCTGGTAGAGATTATGATAAGAGATTGATATCCGGCTATGGTATTCAATTTGGGGCATCTAAATATGATGCAAAAAGATCTATATCCAGTGATGTTCAAACTGAAGCTTATTTCCTTAAACCAGAAGATAAGATGATGATGAATGAAATAGGTTCTAGATTGATAGACATGGCTGATAATGTTGCTATACAATTAGAGGGTTATCAAAATGAATTTCAAAAAGGTATTTACGTTAAACTATATGATAAGAATACAATAAATTCTTATAATCCTATAGAGATAGCATCTATAGATCTTAATACTAATGTTAACTTTGCAGATTATGAAGATAGTATATTCAAGGTGGCTCCTCAGGTATTTTATACTAATATGGTAAGAAAGGCTTTAATTGATAGAGTTTCAGCAGTTCGTCCTTATTATGATGTCAATGGAAGCAACAATATAAGTATAGAGGATGATTTGTTAAGTAAATTGTTGGATCATTATAGGAAAATTTATGGCAGTCAACAGCAACAACAGTAATTTGTCATTAGAAGATGAAAGAAAATTGGCTAAGGAATATAGTTTAGATTCTTCTATTAACCCTATTAGTACTACGCCGGTTTCAACAACATATATGCCGGGTATGTCTACAACTAGAGACATACCTCTTCCAGATTATGAGTCAAGAGAAAAAGCGTCTAAAACAGAGATGCCTAATATAGTTAATAACATTAGGCATCTTTCCCGTGGTTCTTATTCTGCTGAAATGGCTAGTACAAATCCATTCAATGAATTATTAGATAAAAGACCTCAGTCTGAATTAAACCCTTATGGTCAAAGAGTTGCTTTAACAGAAAGCCACGAAATGACCGAAACAGGGGAATGGGTATCTAAATATCCTAAATATCATCCTAGGATAAATAACGAAGATTATTATGCCAGAAGACAAGGTACTTGGAATAAAGTATGGAATGGTATTGGGAAATTAGGTTTAAAAACAGCTTTATATGGTGTGTCAGGTGTCGTTATGGTTCCAGACAAACTTATGGCTATAGCAAGAGAAGGAAGCCTTAAAGCTGCTTTAAATACTAAATTCGATTCGTTTGCTGATGATCTGGATAAATCTATAGACAGATTGTTTCCTCATTATTATCGTAAAGAGGTGGAGGATTACAATCTAGGTCAAAAGATAGTAAATGACACCGGTAATTTCATTTGGAATGACGTTGTAGGTAGTGGTATGTCTTTCACATTAGGAGCAATGTTAACGGCAGCAGCTACAGGTGGACTAGGGGCTACATCCATAGCTTCTACTGGAGCCAAGATAGGACTTAGAGCCGGAGCAAAGCTGGCGGCAAGGGATGTAGCTAGAAGAAGCGTAGGAGGACTGAAAGGTGTTTTTAATAATTATCTTAGATCAGGAGTATCCGCAGGAAGTAAAATAGGAGGTATTGCTCAAAATATAAGTTTCTTATCAACAAGTGCGGCGTTTGAAGCCGGATTTGAATCCCGTTCTTATGCAAAAGAATCCGAGCAGCAGTTCAAGGATTATTATAACCGTATGTATGGGCGCGATCCTAATTTCGAAGAATTAAGCGCTTTCAGAGAAACCAATAATGTTGTTGCCGGAAGTGTGTTTGCAGCAAATATGGGTATAGTCGGTTTATCCAACTGGTTGCTTTTTGGAAAATATTTTGGAGTAGGCGGTAAAGCTATCGGAAAAGGAGAGAAGTGGCTTAACAAAAAACTATTTGGATTAGGTACAGAAGTTAAAGATCTAGGAGAAATGGCTTTAAAAGTTACTGATCCTAATACTGTTCAGAAAGTAACCGGTACTGTTTTTAATATAACCAAGCGTCCATTCTCCGAAGGTATATGGGAAGAAGGTTCTCAGGGTGTTGTACAGAACGCGGCTAAAGAATATGTGGAATCCCGTTACAATAAAAATGTAGTACGTCAGAATGTAGGGGTATTCGATGCTATATGGGATGGATTTAAAAAACAATACACCACTAAAGAGGGATGGAATGAAATAGGTATAGGTGCTATCATTGGCGGTATTTTCGGAGCAAGAGAAGGAGCCTTTGGTACTATGGAGTACAGGAATAGACGTATAGAGTTAGCAAACCAGGTAAAGGATTACAACAGTAAGGTTTCTAATTTAAATGGGGCTGCTGTTAATCTCCTTAAGCAATCTATTAGTTTAGGTCCTCAGATAAGCCAAGAAGCTCAAAGCATGACATCAAAACAGTTTGATGAATCCACATTCGCTAAAATGAGTGTAGAGCACGATATGGGTATATTGGATGATTCTTCTGAGAATTTTAGAACTATGATGAAATCTGTGCCATTAGAAGAAATAGCACAGGAACACAATATATCTATTGAAGAAGCCCAATCTTATGTAAATGATCTTATTGAAGATTATGATATAAGTTTATCTAATTTCAAAAAGAGCGTAAAGTTTGCAGAGAACCTAGTAGGAGAAGAAAATAAACCTCAGTTCAAAGATTATATTGCTCGTAATGCCTTCATGGGGTTACAGGCAAGTAATTACTTATCTTACTTATCCAAAAAGATAGGCTCTATAGCATCTAAAGATTCGGATATATCTTATGCTTTGGATGCTTATTCTAGGCTTAGTAAAGAAGCTCGCGTTCAAGCTAATGAGCTTTATAATTTAAAAGGGACTATAAATAATATTGAAAAAGAATTAGAAGATTTAGCCACCCGTCCTACTAGAGTAAACGAAGATGGTGTTGATACCGAGGCAGAGGATATAAAAAATAGAACAGCCGAATTAGAGAAATTAAGAGAAGAATATGATAATACTCTTGAGCAATTGTCTACTATGACTAGCCAAGAGTTCAATATACAAGACTTTTTGGATGCTACTGTTGGTGTAGAAGCAACCTCAATAGGGTTATCTCCTACAAGTGCGGAAAGCATAGTAGCGGCTACCGAACAGCTTAAGGCTTTTGATAATTTCTTGACAAAAGATAATAAGAATGCTAAGAATATAGCTTTAAGGAATTTAATAGAAGAATACAAGGATAGGCTTATTGATTATAGGAATCTAAACAATACTCTTTCTAGAATGTTGGACAAGCGTTTTATGCGCCAGGAAGAAAGAGGTTTCATGAAGTTGTTATCTGATGTATTTACTAAAGACTATAAAGAAACGGAAACTCCTGATATGGTAGAATCTGGTTCTTATGGATTGTATCAAAGTGATAAGGCGGTAGATCAAGCATTAGCTGAAAAAAGTATATCAGAGGACGAAGCTTATTCTATCAAGGCTTTGATACATTCTATGGATCAAGTAAGAAGAGAAGATGAGGAGAACGCAAATAACTCAGAAAGAATTGTACAGGAGAATGTAAGCGATGAAGCTTATGACAGATCAATGGAAGGAGATTTGGATGATGGCGTTAGAGATAATATAATTGATAAATTATATACTGAAAACGAGCATTTACTTACTCCTAGGGAAAGAGAAATATATAATAATAGAAAAGATTATTTCGATAATATAGTCTCTTATATGGGGGATAGTCCTACTGCGGCTTTAGTAAAATTAAGGAGCAAAGTACAATCTCTTCTTAATCCAACATCTGTTCATGGTAAAAACCAGGCTATAATAGATTTAGCTAAAGATAAGCTTAATCGTGACCAGCAAAGAGAATTTGATGATGCTATTAATAAATACAATGAACTAAGTAACAAAAGAGACGATGGTCAGGATATAGATGAAACCGAATTACTTCAGGCTATGTATACTATAACTGATTTAGGAGAAGTTGGTAACATATCTGATTTAATTCCTTTTATAGAACAGAATAGAGTTATAGAAAGAGGCGTTCTAGGTATTACCACATTATCTGATTTCGGTTCCACAGAAGATCAATTAGCGTCTTTGGCTAACGAGGTGAACGACTATGCTGATGGATCGGCCAACATCGACAGCGCCCAGAACCCATCTGTTCTTATGGCTCGTTTGGTGTCAGATAAAGTAGGTGGTCAGCTATATGAAGTATCAGGTTTAAAACCAGAAAGATTTGCCGAGGAAGTAGAAGGTTTTGCTAGTAAAATAGAAAAGACTATTATGTCTAATGGTCTTTCTAAATATGAAATAGTATTCCATGCTGATGGTGTAGATCATACGGCTGTCATAGTAGAAAGACCTGCTCATAATAGATTTGTTATGAGCGAAGAATCTGCTGATATTATAAACCAGTATTCTGATTTTATTATAAAAGACGTATCTGGAGCTAACGGATACTTTGCTGTTCTTAAAAAGAATAGGGATGGTAATTTAATTCCTTTTAAATCAGATATAGGATTCGGTGTTGATGAAACAGATAGAATAGATGAAGATGCTTTATCTAAAGTAAAAACAGGAGATGATGTTGAATTAGTTATTGACACAGAAGATACATATAACCAGAGTCTATACAATAAATATCTACAGGCATCTAATGATGGAGATAAAAATGCTGCGGATGAAGCGAAGATAGACTTTGTAAACAATATGGTTATAAAGATTCTAAAAGACGGTAAATTAGTATCTGTTGTCAAAGCTGATTTTGGTGATGGAACACCTGGTCTTTCTAGTATAAGAACCAAGGCTTTTAATTCTTTTATAAAAAATGAAAATTCATCTAGCATTTCTTTAGGTACTGTAAAGGTGGCTCAAACACTTCCAGGAAAGCCAAATTATACATTGAGTTTAAATGATGATGGTAGTGTAAATGTGGACAACAATAGCATAACCAAAGAAGGGGCAAAGAAAATAGTTAATGTAGGTTTTATTTTTAATGGTAAGGTCAATTTAAAAGAAAAAGGAAAATACAGTGTATTTCCTTTTGGAACCAACATAATCAGAGAAGCTGGAAAGAAATATAAGGATGTGAAAGTTCCGGTGGTGGTTATAGAGGGACTTAATGGCATGAATTATGTTTATCCGGTAAGTTTGAAATCCACTGAGACAGAAGAGGATAATTATTATACTAATATAATAAATGAATTAACTGGTCCTGATGGTCAAGAGCTGATACCATATTCATTAAGTGAAGTTCAGGAAGTGAATTCTTATTTAACTAGTCTTGGCTTGTCTCCTTCTGAATATCAAATAGCTCTTACTGGATCAATGCAAGAAATACAGGATGCTTTGAAAAAAGCCAAGGAGGTTATAGAGCACGAATATAGTAAGCCTAATGTTGATAAATGGATATCAGATGATAGCAGAAGCGTATCTGATGTGGCAATGAATGATGTTAATATAAATATCAATTTAGAAAACGATATATTTATTGCTCCTAAGATAAGATTGGCGTTGCCTGGAGTTAATGAATCTAATGTTGTTGTAGAAGAAGAAGTAGAAGACACAGAAGAACTTCCGTTCTCTGATACAAACGTAGAGCCTAAGGAAGATGCAGGACAAAATTCAGCTCCGGCAGAATCGGAGGGGGTTGACTCTAAGCAAGAGGAGGCTCAGGTGGAACAGCAAGCCAGTTCATCCACTGGAAGTACGGTGGGAGGAAAACGCGGTACATCCAAAAAATTTGATGCCAGAATAAAAGAATTGCCTAAGGAGTACAAAGGATTCTTTGATTTTATAGGAAGACAAATAGCCTTAGGTGATTTAAAGTTCCTTAGAGTAAGAACTAAGGATAAGAGGTCGGTAGATGATATCAGACGTTTTTTGGGGTTATCTCCTACTACAGATGAAATATCAAAAATATCTTCTTCTAAGGGTATGCCTATAGGGAAGTATATTGACTGGCTCAGATCGTCTAAAGAAGATGTGGTGAAAGATTATCTTTCTACAAGAACAGATGATCAAATTATGATGGAGCTTAAAACATTCTTGAATGCCATAAAGTATAAGCCAAGCAATGCCTTAAATTATAGCCGCAGGGTTAATGGCATGGATGTATTGAAAGAATATACATCTGAAGAGGATGTAAATAAAATGGAGGCAGCTATTAACAACGAAATAACATCTTCATTAGAATTAAGTAAAGATGTTGATGAGGTTGTTGATGATAGCGCAGAAGCTATACTTAACATACCTAAACTTGATTCATTCGAAGAAGTTAAAGAATATATTAATGAATCAAACAGTTTAACTGACGAAGAGATAGTATCTGTAGTTGACCAGGTTATAGAAGAGTATTCTGAGTCATTGCCAGAAGGAGAACAAAATGTATTTGATGAGCAATTTATAGAAAAATGGGAGAAAATAAAAGATGAAAGAGAATCAACAGAAGTTACTGAAGAAGGCAGTAAAGAACAGCCTGTCGAGAATAGCATTGCAGAGAGCGCGCCAGCAGGTGAAGGACAACCCGGAGAGGCTGTCTCAGATACAGCAGATGGAGGATTATCTGGATATGAAGGGGTAATCAAGGAAGAACAGGTTGGTATAACAGATGAACTGTCAATAGACAATGTACCTAGAGTAACAGCTATTCAGTTTTTGTTTGCTGGAGAAGAAGCTTATACCGATATACCAGGAACAGTTACCGAAATACCTGCTAATATTCTAAAAAGAAATGGCATTAAAAAAGGAATATCGTTTGCTGATTTAAATAAATTGGGATACAAACGTGCTGGTGGCTCCTGGGTATACAAGTTCTATATGAATACAGGATTGTACGATATGTATAATATTCATACCGGAGAAGCTTTTAGATTATCTCCAAATGAAGGAGTTAAAGTTAATTCAAGTTCTTTCCTCTTAGGACTTAATCAAAAAGGAAGAAATATATCTAATTTGATAGGTTCTTTAAGCAATGAGGAGATACAGAGAAGGAATTCATTAATAAATGAAACAGATTTGTCTCAATCTAATAAAGAGATAAATAAACCATGTTAAGTGTGTTTATGTAAAGTTTAATTTTATCCTATTTATAGAAAAATATGGGAATAGCTTGTCAAGTATATAAAAACAAAGAAGGTGATATAGATAAAATAGTTGCCCCAAATGGAGAGCAATCTATATTATATAGTAAGGCATTGGCGTTAACTGGTAATAGCCAAAAAGCCTCGGAGGTATGGGCTACGGCATATACGCCCGGTTTCTTATCTTATTATGGAACCTGGAATAATCCGAGTATAGAAAGCCAATACAATCTTGATGCAAACGGGGAACCTATGCTAGAGGATGTAATTGCTTTCATGAAAAAAAACACCTATAAATTAGAGCCTTTATCATCTAAAGATATAGTTGATGTAAATAACTTTATGTTATCTACTGGTGTATCTGATGCAAGATCGTTAGCTAATAAAATAAGAGATAACTTTATTGTAGATGGTAATATTGTTATCAATGATCGTAATCTCCGTAAGTCAAGATTATATAATGATGTTGAAATAGATAGGATATTATCTGATTTATCTGTAAAGAATAGTGTGGTATCTTCCATGAGATTATTATTAGATTATTCTAATAACGACAACATAGGTCAAGAAGATGATTACTATATGTCATCTATAGGATATGACGGTCCAATTATATTTAAATCAAACTCGTTTAACCAGTTTGGTAAACAGGAAATATATAATCCATATGAGATAGACAATGATATTAAGCAGAAGGTAGGAGGCGTTAAAGATATATCCGATTTCTCTTCTTTGTTTAATACTCTTGATAAACCTGAGTTAGTAGATAGATTCAACAACGATGGTAGCTTTAAGAATAGAGTATTCGAAGAATATTCTAATATGGATAGAATACCGGTTGTGAATATAAGTGAAGGAGCTGTATCCACAGAAAATGAATCACTATCAAAATTAGCAACCTACTCTTATCCTAATGCTAGTAAGGTAAGGTCTATGCGAAAGAGTATATCTGATGTTTTGAGATTATCGGATAAGGAATGGATGGATAGCGATAAGGTTATTAAAATGCTTAAAGATATAGAATCTAATGCTATCAATTTTGGTATAGATGTAATAGGATTATCTGATATATACAATGTAAAACCTCAATCCGAATTTGATAATATCCTTATGGACTTAGATATATATATAGCCGGTATGCATAAATATGATTACTCAGGTATAAGGTCTTTATCTAATTCCATAAACAGTCTGTTCGGCAAGGACGCAGAGCGGCATAAAGTGCTGACACTTCCCTCCCACCTACAGGACAGGAGTATTGTTTATATGGAAGGAAATGCATCCCCTGTAGATATGTATAACAACTATTCGTTACTTAAGGTAGGAGAGAATCTGTATCAAAGAATAAATAAAACTGGTAATAAAGAAGAATTGTATTCTGAAATAATAGAAACAATAAAGGTTGTCCCTGAGTTTATTTCCTCAGAGGCTTATCCTTCTTCTTTCTTTAAAGATGGTAAATTAGATTATGATAAAGTAAAGAAGGTTAAGGACAACAATGTTTTACTTGATTCTTTGAAACGTTTTGTATTATCTAATACAGACAGTAACAACTCAGAGGAAATGGTATTAAATAGGCTTATATTCGGTCAGCCCCTAAAAACAAATATTCCTTCTGTAGATTGGCAAAGATCGTTTAATAGATATATGTCAAGGGAAAGTGATGTCCTTAATTCTGTTGTTCCTATTAACTTATATAGAAAGTATTTAAACAATAAATTAAATAACACAGATGCATATAACGATGTTTTGAAATACATTGATTTCAAATCAAATTATACCATAGGTTTAAATCTAGTAGATGATTATACTCTTAAAAAAATAGATTTACTTTCTGATGGAGATATAAGAAAAGAGTTGTTCTTTTATTCTATGACATCATCTGATCCTACATTAAAAAATTTGTTTTATCTTCGTGATATAAACAATATATACATGGGAGAAGATGTTAAACATGCTATTTACAAAGATAATCCTAGCTTGTTAGAAGAATATAGTGGGACAGTAATGGAAATAGATGAAAATAGTATAGAAGCCAATGGTGTATATGATGATTTCATAAGAATAGGTAACAATATATATAGTAAGGTTAGTGAAGGTACGAATGGTTCTGTATATCAAAATTTATATGGAACAGAAGCGGATGTTAAAACAGAATCAACCCAACGGCAAAAAAAGTCAATTGTGGAGAATAGAGGTACAGCCGAATCTCCCAATATCAACATGTTATTTACACTAAGTGATAATGAGAGCCAGTCTTTGAGGCGATTAGAATGTTAACGGTAATAATGTTTTTTTTCATAACATTAAAAGGTGGTGCTTGTGAAAGTCCCACCTTTTTCATTGTATAACACAATAATTGTTAATAAGATGAATAGACTCACTTATTTTGTATTATGTTGTGTTATAAGAAGATACATTTTGTTATATTTTGCGTTGGTGGTCCATAAAACTTATTTATATTTGTATGTGTTTAATATGTGGGGTAATTTTTAAACATATAAAGTAGAACATCATGGCTAGTAGGAGGAGATCAAGCACCATAGCGAGGGATAATGCTATTCACGCTATGTATAAAGAAATAGCAGACAGTTTGGGAGATCTTAAGACTGTTGTATCCAAATCATACGTTTACGAGCAATTACGAATAAGAACAAAATTGAGTACACGAACGATATCATTTATCCTTAATCATACCGAAGAAGAATCAGCGGATTCTTGCTAATTCGGTATACATGTTGTATTTTTGCTGTGGGAAAAAGTTTTTCATGGTATTAGAATTAAGTTAGATTAGTAGGATTGGGTTCGCAGTGATGCGGACCCTTTCTGTTTTATTAAAATAGATTAAAATATTTGTTGTATATTATTTTATATTGTATGTTTGCATCGTAAACAAAGACAGCGGGGTCTCACAATGGCTGTCTATGTTAAAGATATTTTTAGGCTCATTAGAGTTCGTTGAGGTGAGATTCAACGTCCTCTTTTGGGTCTATTTTTTTTGTTATGAATAATGTGTCTATATTTAACAATGACGAATTTGGAGAAATAAGATTAGTTTTAGATCCTAGTGGAAACATATGGTTTGTAGCTATAGATGTAGCCAGATCTCTTGGTTATTCTAATCCCAAGGATGCTATAAAGAGACATGTGGATGAAGAGGATACTATTGTTTTGGAACTAACTGATAATCAATGGGGCGTGAATCAATACCTATTGAAAACCAGATACTTAGATAAGGTAAGAATAATCAATGAATCTGGTCTTTATGCCTTGGTGTTATCCTCTAAGCTGGAATCCGCCAGGAAGTTTAAGAAATGGGTAACATCAGAAGTTTTGCCTTCCATTAGAAAAAATGGATCTTATTCTGCGCTACCAAAAGATTATGTTTCTGCATTAGAGGCTTTAATAGTAGAAGTTAAGGCTAAGGAAAAAGCGTTAGCGGAAAAGGATCAAATTGAATCTGAGAAAGATCAGGCTATAAAAACTATAGAAAACCAGCGACCTGATGTGGAATTTAGTCAATCGTATATAGATCTAGAAGGTGAGTTTATTATGGAAGTAGCTAAAAGGATGGAGAATTTCAAGTATATAATAGCAGCAAAAACTTTGTTTTATCTTTTGAATGAGATAGGTTTTATATACAAAGGTAGTGATAACAGATGGAGAATATATGAATCTGCAAGAAATAAAGGATATATGAAATATGGTAAGATAAAAGATCATGACATCTATGAAGATAATCCAAAAACGCCTAAGATTACGAATGAGGGGTTTAAGAAAATTTTGAGTCTTATGGATAATAGAAGATCGTTATTTGAAAGATATGGTAAATTTGTGATTTAGTATAATCTTTCTATATTTGTATGTTTTTCTTCATAAAATGAATATGTGTATTTTTACTCGGTTGGCAGTGATGTTAGCCGAGTATTTTTTTGTTTCCGTTTTTGGTGCAAAATCTTCTTCTTTATCGGAAATAAACAGATCATCCATGTAACGTATATTATTGACATTTGTAGTGTCCTCCTACACCTTGGAGGTATTTTAAAGTTTAACAATAAAATCTTTTTAATCATGGGTGGTGATAAAATAGTTCTTTTAGACGGAGCCAATGGTGCTGGCGGTGGTGCTGCTGCTAATGGCTTGTTATCAATGATTCCTGGAATGTTTGCTAATCTTATGGGTGGTAATAAAATGGACCCTAATTTGGTAGCTGCTTTAATGAACGGTAAAAACAATCAGGATGGTTTCGGTGGAAACAATGGTTGGTGGTTGTGGATCATAGTATTGTTTTGGCTGTGGGGCGGACGTGGATTCGGAAACGGCTTTGGAAACAATGGTGATGGTAATCCAGCCATAAATGGTCTTCCTGCTCAACTTAACAACGATTATGGACGAGAACTTCTTATGCAAGCAATACAAGGAAATCGTGGCGCAATAGATCAGATTGCTTCTGCTCTTAATTGTTCTACAACTCAATTATAGGGTGCTATCTGTAATGTACAGGGTGCCATCGACAAAGTGGCTGGACAAGTTGGAATGACTTCTCAGGCTGTTATAAATGCTATCCAACAGCAAGGTTGCGAAATAGGAAATCAGATTAGCTCATGCTGCTGTAATTTACAGAATGTTATGACTAACGGTTTCAATAATGTTCAGCATTCTTTGGATACAATGAGTTGTAATCTGCAAAATTCTATAACTCGTATAGGTTATGAAAATCAGGTTGCTTTGACTCAGCAAACAAATGTATTGCAGAATAATTTGACTAACGGTTTCAACAACGTAATCCAATCTGCTAATTCTAACACTAATCTGTTGGCTGCTAAGATTGATGCTCAGACTCAAATCATAAACGATAAATTCTGTCAACTTGAAATGCGCGAAATGCAGGCTCGTATCAATACTCTGTCTGCTGAAAAGGCTGCTTTGGAAACTGCTGCTATCACTCAGGCTCAGACAGCTAACATCGTTTCTCAGTTGGCTCCTAAAGCCCCGATACCCGCATATGTTGTTCAGAATCCGGGATGTTGCTACACTCCGACCGTTCAGGTATCTTCATGTGGCTGTGGTTGTGGTTGTCCTAATAATGCTGTAGTTTAAAAAAGAAAAGGAGGTAGTTATGGCTGATTTTATAGTAAGAGCAGGGCGGAGATGCGCCTGTATACCCAGATTAGATATTGGAGGTATTTATGTAATAGCCACTACCGGTAAGTTGACTTCTACAGTTGCTGGAGCAGAGTCCATAACATACGGTATAAATCCGTATCAGTGGGCGCTGCTTCCTGAAGAAGGGATATTTCTCTGGAAAGTCCGTCATCCGGTTATAGAAAGCGAAGCAGATTATCCCGTGCAGGTAGCATTACCGGTAGGGACTGCAAGCACTGTTCCGGTAAATACAACTACTGGTACTGCATCACAAGGCGTTCCTGTTGTAGACAAGAAGAATAATCAAATGACAGGTAGTGATATGAATAACACAACTGCCGGTTCCAATGGCATGACTGATCGTTTGGTTTATTATAACAAATCATGTGGTGTGTTCAGATTATTAGGAGAAGAGGCTGCTGCTGCGGCTCCAGTACCTAATGCTTAATTAAGTTATAATCAAAAGAGTAAAACAATTTAGTTATGTTCAAAGATTTAAAAAAAGGGTATCAGGTCCATACTCTTGATACAAATAACTCTCCAGTATATGCTTTAGGCAATGTGGTGAATGTATCGGAACCCAGGTTTCAACAAGTTCAACCTGGTCAATTCCAACAACTTCAGGATAGGGTTATAGATTTAACTATAGAAATAGAAGGTAAATCAATTACTTATGTCGTGCCTGAAAATCAAAATGTAGCTATGGCTAATAATATTACTTTATCATGTGAAGTAGATCCTTTGATGAATCAGCTTAACGCAATGAAAAGAAGTAGTGAAGACATAGTAAATAATGTAGATAAGCATCGAGATATAATTGAAAAGTGCAACATTATTCTTGAGGAAATAAACCCTTCTTTTAAGCAAAAAAGAGAACAGGATCGAAAGATTAAAGGTCTTGAAGAGAAAGTAGACAAAATTGGAGACTCTTTTGATGAGCTTAAAAAATTATTAATCCAAAAATTAGGATAGCAATGAGAGTAATAGATTTAAACGATAGAGTATTTGGCGATCGTGAAGAAATAGAAGATCGCAGAGGTCGTGGCAGAGGCCGCGGACGCCGTTCAGATGGAACCTACATGGGTTATGGCGGTACAGTTTACGGTGGATATGATGGTGGTGTTTACGATCATCATGGAATGGGTCATAAAATGCGTGAATTAGAAGAACGTGAAGAAGAACTGGAAGAAAGAGAGCGATATTTGGAAGAAAGAGAACGCGAACATGAACGCGAAGACAGAATGTATCGTCCGGTTGGTTTTGCTTCTTATCCTCGTGACTATTATGGTGATGATCGCTATTATGGGGACGGTCCTGAAATGAGAAGAGGACGCAGACGCGGTCGCTGAGGAGAAGACGCAGATGATCCAGCTTACGAAAAGTATATAGAGACTTATGGCTACCATTTCTCTAAGGAACTAGCAAATTACGCTGTAACTAAAATGGTTAACGTAGATGGTTCTAAAAGAGTATGGAACATGGCAGAAGTGAAAGATATTTTCGAGAAGTGCGGAGCAAAGAAGCCAGATAAAGCCACTTGGGGCGATGTGTTATACACATTTGCAATGTACTACAGCGATGGGTTTCCAAAAGTCTTTAAATGCGAGAACGAGTTGGTGAAGGCTACGTTAATGTATTTAGATGACCCGGATGCTCCCGATGGAGTAGCATTTATCCGTTGGCTTGCCGTGCAGGACTTCATAGGCGATAAAATAAATTGGAAAGATATGATCTGAGAAGATATAGATCCCCCTCCAAGCAATACTCCGGCAGCAATGGTTTGTCGGAGTATTTTGTACTATTAAATACAACGTTGCAAACCCGTCAGCAGGCAATAGAATACCTGTGGCGGGTTTTGCTGTTCGTATTTTGTTAAGTTTCTCCAGGACTTTTAAGAATGTTATTGTCATACCCAGAAACACCTCCTGTAGGATAAACATATTTATCCACAAGCCTATCTGTATCAGCAGTAAATGTTATATCAGGAAGCTCTTTGGATGTTATTTCAAAGTAATATCCCTCCATAGGATGTTTGTTTATTTCAATATTGCTGTATTCTGGATTTAGTATTCTAAAATTATAATCTGTATGGGGTAACTTAACATAAAATCTTCTTTGTGTTTCTACCCCCCCCCATGTGACATAAATCTTCTTCTCATAATATTTTTTTTCAAAGATAATATATATAGATTACAAGATGCTAAAATGACATTTATGAATAAGGCATTCATTTATTTTAAATCATTTTAAATATTGTAAATACTTTAATAGTCTATCTTTGCCATCAGTAGAAAACTTAATTCAAATAGAGTCGAGGCATCTCACTTAAGGCGATTCAGTAAGAAATTTTTTATAGCCCAATGGGATTTGATGAGGTGAGATGCATCATTTCCTTTTGGACTTTATTTATATTAAATAAATAATTTGAATTATGGCTAAACGGATTGTAAGAGAAGCTGATTATTGTGGTAGAGAATATTATGTTGTAGAAACAAATAGGATATTAGGTTTCATACCTTGCAAGTGGCGTCTATGTCGTATTTCTGATGTATGGGGATATAATAGTTATAAATTTTCTAGTAAAGAGGAAGCTGTTAATTTTATACAAACAACAAGAACTGGTGTTTTTAAAAGAGAAGTGGTTGTAGAGTATAAATAATGATTTAAATATAATTGACATTAATATGGAGAATATGGAATATCTTGAAGATATACTTATGGATAATATTATGGGTAAAAGATTTCATGTTTTTGGTTCCATTATTTGCCCATGTTGTAAAACTGATATTAAAATTGTAAAATCGTTTTACCCTTGGGAGAGATTAGAGTATCAATGCGAAAAGTGTAATAATATTATAAATATTAGTGATTTAGGTATGAAAATGAAACAACAACATGAAATTGATCAAAAATAAGTTGTCAAAGAATATAAAGATAAATAATATGTTAAGGAAAGAAGATTACATCGGGTGGCAAGATCAGGATCTATGTGCCCAATACTGGAAAGAGGCTAAGGAGGCCAGAGAGAAAAACGAGTGGGCTGAACTACGTAAGCAACCTGCTCCGCGGAAGGATAGTCAGCTTATTGTTCTTGGAAGAATAGGTTCCCCTACATATGTTAGAGTAAATAATATAGAAGAAACAGATAGAATGTAATTAAATTTAGTGTTATGTTTATAGAGGTATTATTAATAATAGCTGGTTTTTTTTATTATTTTGGGTTTATTATATTATAGTATAATAAAAGATTATTTTGTTGGAAAAGTATTTTGTATAATAGTATTATTTATGTATGTGATATTTGCCATGATTTATTTAAATAGGGCGAATAAAGTAGAAATTAATGTAAATATTGATGATAAATTAGAGAATACATGTATGGATATTGAAAACGAATACAAGAATTATAGCAGAAAATTTATTAGAATAAATCCCAATGAAATAATGTTGATTCATATGTTCAAAAGAGACGTTTGTCATCAGCTAGAAGATATGGTATTAGATGATAATGAACAATATTTTTTAGATGTTTCTAATATAAGAAAAGATGCTGCCCATCAACTCATGCTTCAATTTGAAGGACATCAATGCAGAGCATTCATAGAAGCTCTTAAACAAGAGTGTGATAAATGGATAGAAGAAGATGATAAATGGATGGTTGAAATGGATAACAAACTAAAAAATAAGAGAAAATGAGATCAAGTAAAGACATATTTATTATTGCAGGATTATTGATTGGTGTATATATGATTACCATATCCGCTTTTGTAAATATGCATAAAGATGGAGCAGTAGGTTTTGGTATTTTAGGGTTTATAATAATTATATTTTGTTTATATGAGTCATTTAATGGATCAATTGATTAATTGCACATTTACAGAAAGAGTATATATGGCTGTTATAGCCACATTGGTTATTTTAATTATTTATTTGATATCTGATATATCAGCGTATAGAACTCTTTTAAATAGATGTAAAGGATTGTTAGAAAATTTCACGTGGAAAGCCGAGAAAGATATAGAGAAAGCTTTACAAATAGAAAATCTAAGAATAGGCAGTATATATACAAGTACTGATGGTGTTAAGGTTAAAATAGTTGATGCTGTTGTTAACGATCAAGGTGTTTTATATATATTATATATATTTATGCATATCGGATTCGAAGGCTATGATGATGGATATTATATATGTTGTTCTTGTGAAAAATTTAAGTGTCTTTTTAAGTAAAAAATAGTATGAGGTAGTTATGTACCATTTTACATCAACCATATTATAAAACATAAAGTAAAATAGTATGTATCTTATTTTAATAACATAAATTTATATCATAAACTGATAAGATAATGATTAAAGGTTACAAATATAGATTAGATCCTACACAGGAACAGATTATCCAGATGGAAAAAACATTTGGATGTTGTAGGTATGTCTATAATTGGTCTCTTAATTTGAAAATTAAAACTTATCAGAGTGAAAAACGATCTTTGACAGCAGTTGATTTATGCAAGCAACTTACATTACTTAAAAAAGACGAGAATCATCTTTGGCTAAATGAAGTATCGAATGAGTGCTTGCAACAATCTATCCGCTGTATGGATAGAGCTTTCACTAAATTCTTTAGAGAACACGCTGGTTTCCCAAGATTTAAATCCAAACATAGGGATAAGAATGTTTTTAAAAACATTAATTCTGTTAAATTCGATTTTGAAGATAACAGAATTAAAATTCCTGTCATTGAATGGATAAAGTTCTTTTCTAATAGAATATTTGAAGGAAAAATAGGAACAGTAACAATATCCAAATCATCAACTGGTAAGTTCTATGCAAGCATTTTGGTAGATGATGGAATCCCTTTACCTGACAAGTTTGTTATAGATTCTGATACTACAGTAGGAATTGATGTAGGAATAAAGGATTTCGCAGTCTTATCTAACGGTCAAGTTTTCGGTAATCCGAAATATCTTGAATCTTCGCAGAAAAGATTAGGATGCTTGCAAAGAAGGGTATCTCGCAAAAAGAAGGGGAGCAATCGGTATAAGAAGGCAAAGTATAATTTTGCCATTTGTCATGAACGGATTCGAAACCGTAGACAAGATTTCTTACATAAGGTCAGTAAGAGGATAATAAGTGAGAACCAAACTATTATCATCGAAGATCTTAATGTAAGTGGCATGTTAAAAAAACATTGCCTTGCCAAAGGGATTGCTTCTGCTTCTTGGAGCGAATTCTTTAGGATGTTGCAATATAAATCAGATTGGCGCGGAACTAATCTTATTCGTATAGGAAGATTTGAGCCTAGTTCTAAGATGTGCGGATGTGGGTATATACATCGTGATCTAAAGTTATCGGATCGTATCTGGATTTGTCCTGAATGTGGTTCCGTCAACGATCGAGATTTGCTTGCAGCTAATAATATTAAAAAATTTGGGTTAGAAAAACAGAATCTTTTAACCCAAGACAATATTAACAAGACACCGGTGGTGAACTGGGAAGGGGGCGTGGAGTTGTCGGCATTAGCTGGAGCGGTGAAGCGTCAAAATATACTAGTATAAAATGGTATATAATCACCTTTATTTAAATCACTTATCGAACGGCAGATACACCTTTGCCAGCACCTCCTCGTACTCTGCATGACAATCACTGTTAATCGTGATTCCCCCACCGCTACGGAAATAATACCGTCCATCACGCACCTCTATATAGCGAATCATCACCGCCGAATCCAGCCTCTTCCCGTCAAAATACCCGAAAATACCCGTGTAAAACCCTCTCCGCTCACCCTCCGCCCGGGCAATAATACGCAACGTCGAAGGTTTCGGCGCACCCGAAATAGACCCGGCAGGCAACATCCCGAAAACCACTTCCCCCAAACGCGAATAATAATCCCCTGTCAACCGTCCCGTCACCTCTGAACTCACTTGGAGAATCTCCCCCCGGCTTACCCGCAAACGATCAATATACCGGA
>ERZ857922.690-NODE-690-length-48859-cov-7.043849_pt1 | contig 48859 bp, 55 predicted proteins | sample MGYA00519579_ERZ857922 | MGnify/ENA primary metagenome ERZ857922 (study PRJEB31778, sample SAMEA3449375) | human gut metagenome | biome: human gut; feature: human-associated habitat; material: faeces | place: United Kingdom | collected 2010/2012 ... | reverse complement strand
TTCATCTGCTCCATGATGGTGTCTAACCGTTCCTGTGCCTGTTCGTTCAGGTCTGAAAGATATGTCCATAACTCCCCAGTCAAGGTCAATGTGTTCAATCGGGCTGGATGGATTTCCCTTAAATATTCCCGGTGCAGCCGTCCATACTTTCCAATGGGGCGGTGTTCTTCCGGCAGTTTCAGGTCTGGGATGTAGTAATCTCCAACAAAGATATAATCAATTCCGTTTTCCGTTATTCTTGGTTTCAATTCGCTCATGTTTTAATCTCCTCATTCTGGCTCATTTTTTTGCAAGTCTGACTCTCCAGAAATATTGGTAAATCTTTGGTAAATTTGAGATCGAAACACAAAAAACGCTTAAAATCGAGGGTTATGAGACGATTTGAGACGTTTCATCATGCCCGGTAAATCCTGCCGTGGCAAACGATTAAAACTTTTATCATAACATTTTCTCCTGATCTCTTAAAGGCGCATTATATTTTTTCAGTTGGAATACTATCTGTAACCACTAATCTCCAACTTTATAGAATAATACTATCATATCCTTGTTTCTTTTTCTACAAATTTTTTATATAAATCACCTTACTTATTCCAGCATATTATACCATAAAACTGCTATCAAGATGCATAATTAGTTATATTCCATCCATTTTGTTTAATTATTTCTCGTCCAATCATACACTTCTGAGGAAAGTGTGAATCCAATTCGAAAATAAAATTCTTGTTCAGACACAACGATAGCTCGTTTGGCACCAAGTGCTTTTGCACGAGCACATGCTTCGTAAATAACTGCCTTTGCTAAACCTTGTCTTCTATGTTCATGAACAGTTAGAACAGGTTCAACATATAATCGTTCACGGTTTTTATATCTCATTTTAATCTTCTTTCTGCCGCTTTCGGCTGGCAGACTTATTTACAATTATGTCAAGCCTATTATTTATCCTGGCATTATCAAATTTTTATTTACATTATTATTGCACAGTGATACAATTTTATAGTTACAACAAAACCAAAGAAAGGAATTTATAAAATGAATTTTATTAAAAAAAATGGAATTGGTATTCTTCTTTGTCTTGCAATTGCTATTCCATCATGGTTCTTAGGAAAAATATTTCCAGTGGTGGGAGGCGCTGTTATTGCAATCATAGCAGGAATGATTATCACAATGTTTTGGAATGATAAGAAAAATGCAGAAGCTGGAATTAAATGGACATCAAAAATAATCCTTCAGACTGCAGTTGTTTTACTTGGATTTGGAATGAATCTCGGAGTAATCTTTCAGACAGGAAAGCAATCGCTGCCGATCATTATTTGTACTATCACAACATCTCTTGTTATTGCGTGGATATTGAAGAAAGCTTTAAAAGTACCTGCAAATACATCAATACTTGTAGGTGTTGGCTCTTCAATCTGCGGCGGCTCTGCTATCGCAGCAACTGCACCTATTATTGATGCAGATGATGATGAAATCGCCCAGGCAATCGCAGTAATTTTCTTTTTCAACGTACTTGCAGCCATCTTCTTCCCTATACTTGGCAAAGCAATAGGATTTGATACTGTTCATGGTGATGCATTTGGTATTTTTGCAGGAACAGCAATCAATGACACATCATCTGTAACAGCTGCCGCATCAACATGGGACAGTATGTGGAATCTTGGAAGCGAAACATTAAATAAAGCAGTAACCGTAAAACTTACAAGAACACTTGCCATAATACCTATTACACTTGGATTATCATTTATACGAGCTCAAAAAAAAGCAAAAGAAGGAATGAAAAGTTCAAGCTTTAGTTTAAAAAGAACATTTCCAATGTTCATACTTTATTTTGTGATTGCAGCAATAATTACAACAGTTTGCGTACATAATGGAATTGATGCACAAGTATTTCATCCAATTAAGGAATTGTCAAAGTTTATGATTATTATGGCTATGGCTGCCATCGGATTAAACAGCAATGTAATCCAGCTCATCAAAACAGGTGGAAAGCCTATTATTATTGGTGCGTCATGCTGGTGTGGAATCACAGCTGTAAGTCTTATTGTTCAGCATATCATGAACATCTGGTAAAAATACAAGAAGAGCAGCACGTATCATCATCGATACATCTGCTCTTCTTTTTCAGCATTTGCTGCTATTTTTGCCTGAATTATTGCTTTCTTGTCCAGTGTTATTATCTTATAACAAACGTTGTTATAGAATTTTCCTTAAGTTCTGTTTCAAAAATATTTTCAGTAAGTACACTAGATTCAAGCCGGTTCCAGTGTTCTCCATTCTCAATCGAACCACTTGTGCGAATTGGACAAATTTTTGCCCCTTTCAGTGCAAACTCATCTAAATCAACCTTGCAAGATTGTTTCTCATTTGTATCATTGACCATCACAAGAACCAGCTTTCTCTCCTCTTGATTCCATGACGCTATGACATGTTCTCCTGCCTGAATAATAGTATCATTCGGTCTAATATAACGCGAAAACTGTCCCATCGCATAATACTTCATACTCAAAATAATCTTTTTCGAATCGTGATCTGCCGTTGCTAGTCCCCAATAACCGCCTGTATAATCTGGTTTTCCGCTGTCTTTATTTCCCATATAGCCATAACTGCTAATGTGACTGTCAATTACCTGCCATAAAACCCAAGCTGCTGGGAGAAGTCCATTTATATCAGAAATAATCTTGTTTGCCAGCCATAGTGCTGCCCCCATCTCCCCTGCATTGAATCCTGATGTATCGCCGCCATCAACTTCTGACATCCACAAGTTTTTATAATAGCTTTGCGCCAGTTTTCTAAGGCCTTCATTATCACCTTCTAAGTAACTATGTGTGTCAATACGGGCTATTGTCTCTCTTGCTACCTCACTAAGACTGTTAATACTATTTATCTGACAATCAATCCCTGTCTCGTCCGTTCCAGATATTAAAATATCATTTAATCCTCTTTCATCCAACGCTTCTCTTAATGCTATAATCATAACAGACTGTGATTCACCAGGATCAAAATGGCATCCTTCCTGCTTATCGCTTAACGCATGCCAATATTCAGTATCAGGCTCATTCATCGCCGTCATACTCTGAAAATGGATGCCCCATTCTTTTGAAAAATGTTGTGCAACATCAGCAAGATATGAAGCAAAGGCACCATACGCATCCTCACGAAGATTATTTTCCCCCGCATTTACTGAACCACTTGAACAGCCCGAATTAGTCATGAAATATGGAGGTGAATTTGAAAATCCTTCAACAATCAAATCCTTTCCATAACATTCTGCTACTTTCATTAATACATTTCTCTGATTCTGATCGGCATTCCAGTCGTATGACCAATGATATCCATTAGCATCATGTGAAGGATTTATTGCATACCCAGGCACCATCGAATCTGTTCTTGTAATATGATGATGAGTTGGATCATCTCCACCGCCAATGTTATAGCGAATAATATTCAGCCCAAGACCTTCTTTAGGGTCAAAAAACAACTTTGCAGCCTGCTCTGACAGCTCATCCAAATAGCCAATTCGATTTGGCCACCAACAAAAGCTAGTTCCCCATCCCTCAAATTTCCCACCATTAAACGGTGAACATCTTCTCAAAGACAAATGACAATCAATAAATGATACCATTTATTTTCCTCCCTTTCTAACTCAAAATTGAATTAAAAACTACCTAATCTTTTTTATAGCATATCACAATTTATGCGAAAATATCAATATATTTTTGCATATTATAAGTGCCACAAAGACATTTATTTATCCCTGTGGCACTTAATGTTTGTTAATTTAATTTTTTCACTGATTCTCCTGGTACTAATTCACCTTCAAAAATCAACTGCTGAACATTCGTCTTTTTCTTTATGCTGTCAAAAAGAAGTTTGATAGTTTCTCTTGCCATTGTTTCTGCTGGCTGCCGTATTGTCGTAATGGAAGGATTATAATAAGCTGCCATTTCTGTTCCGTCAAAACCTGCCACAGAAATATCCATCGGTACTCTTTTCCCCGCATCAATCAGAGCCCTAACCGCACCAATTGCCAAGCTGTCAGAAATAGCAAAAATTGCCGTACAATCTACTCCTTCTTCCAAAAGTGCTTTAGTCATGCGGTACCCACTCTCCATTGAATAGCTATCCAATTCTGGATCCATATGACGTATCCATCTTTCGTCCACTGGAATATTATGAGCTTCCAGTGCTTTTTTATAGCCTGTCAGACGAAGTGCACCTATACTCACATCTTCTTTATATGAACAGAGAAGTGCAATCTTTTCATGTCCCTGGCTTATAAGGTGCTCCGTCATGCGGCAGCTCTCCTTTACATCATCTACTGACACAAATGAATAATCATTTTTGTATTCTTTCCCCAAAAGGCTTACGGTACTTAAAACAAAAGGCACTGGGATCTTTTTCAGCTGCTCTTGTGAATGGGAGGCAATACCTCCCAAAAATATAATTCCTCTCAGTCTCTTCTCTTTTTCCAGTTCCAGAGCCACTTCTGTTTCATCCTGCCACGCATCTACATGCTGAAGAACCAGCGAATATTTCTTTTTCTGGATCTCTTCTTCAAAAACCTTGATCATGCTATTAAAAAATGGATTGCTGATTCCTTTAATCAAAATGGCGATGGCTCTGGCATCGGAACGCTTCAAGTTGCGTGCACTGTTATTTGGCACATAATTATTTTCCTTGATAACCTGCATTATCATCTCTTTCGTCTCTGGGTTAATATCCGGATGATTATTAATTGCCCTAGATACTGTACTGACTCCCACACCGCAAACACGTGCCACGTCCTTGATCGTAATACATTCCATGCCTTCACCTCCTTATTCGTTTCTTTATTTTCTAAATTACATTCCGAAGGTCAAGTATAGTCGAACTGTCCGATTTTTGCAAGAATCTTTTTGTCTGTAATCAGCCTTTTACTGCACCAGCAACAACACCTTCGATGATGTATCTCTGGCAGAAGAGGTAGAAAATGATAATCGGGATGATGGCAAGAACAAGAACGCCCATCATGGCACCCATATCAACAGAACCATAACCGCCTTTAAGATACTGGACAGCAATCGGAATAGTGATGTATTTTTTCAGATTCAATACAAGGTACGGAAGCAGGTAGTCGTTCCAAATCCACATAGTCTGAAGAATTGCAACTGTCACACATGTTGGCTTCAAAACTGGGAGCACTACACCAAAGAAAGTCTGCAGCGGATTGCAGCCATCGATCATTGCTGCCTCTTCAATCTCTATTGGAATAGACTTGACAAAACCAGTAAACATAAATACTGAAAGGCCGGCTCCAAATCCAAGATAAATGATCCACAGTCCCCATGGAGTGTTTAATCCCAATGAGTTTGCTAACTTTGACAGAGTGAACATTTCCATCTGAAAAGGCACGATCATAGCAAAAAGACAAAGATAATAGATTGCCTTAGTCAATGCATTTTTTACACGGACAATATACCATGCGCACATGGAGGTACACAGAATGATCAAAAATACAGAACCAACGGTTATAACCGTACTCCATTTAGCACCCTCAAAGAAATTCGCCTGTTTGATGCCGCGAAAATAATTTTCCAGTCCTACATACATTTTTCCGGTAGGAATGTCAAAAGGCTTTCGGCTGATGTATGCCTTCTTCTTAAAGGAGTTAATAAAAACAAGCAGGATCGGAAAGATATATCCGATAGAAATAATACTGAAAATGGCAGTGAAAACTCCACCGTGTTTTACTTTTTTCATTACTGCTGAACCTCCTTTCTTCTAGTCAAATAGTTCTGAGTCAGTGCAATCACTGTAACAAGAATGAAGAAGATTACTGCTTTTGCCTGACCGACACCTTCATAGCCAGTTCTTCCATAGAAGGTATTGAAAATATTCAATGCAAGCATCTCAGACATCTTGGACGGTTCTCCATTTGTAAGAGCCAGGTTCTGGTCGAAAAGCTTAAATGAGTTTGTAAGTGTCAAAAATGTGCAGACGGTGATAGAAGGCATAACCATCGGAATAGTAACTTTTTTAAGGATTTGCCACTTTGTTGCACCGTCAATCTCAGCTGCTTCAATCAGCTCACCAGGAATATTCTGAATACCTGCAATGTAGATAATCATCATATAACCAATCTGCTGCCAGCACATTAAGATAATCAAACCCCAAAAGCCATATGTTGATGAATATGTCAGGGTGCGGCTAAATTTCATCAGGATGCCGTTTAAGAGCAGCTGCCAGATGTAACCTAGTACGATGCCGCCGATCAAATTTGGCATAAAAAATACGGTACGGAAAATATTTGTTCCTTTGAATCCTTTTGTCAGTAAGAGTGCCACTGCAAATGCCAGCACGTTAATCAAAATTACGCTGACTACCGTAAATGCTGCAGTATACCAGAACGCATGGACAAATGTTTCATCCGCAAAAACCTTGGCATAATTAGCAAATCCGATAAATTTGGCATCATTGACTGTCGTAAATTTACAGAAGGACAGGTAAACGCCTTCTACGAATGGAATTATAAATCCAAGTGTAAACGCGATCATCGTAGGAAGCACGAAGATCGGAAAATATCTCTTGATTGCTTTTTCCATAATATCACCTTTCTAAGTTAAGGTTTTGTCAGATAGGAAACCCGGGGAAGCTTCCTATCTGGCAAAAGAAAGGCAGGCGATCCCTCGCCCGCCCCTTTCGTCACTGCTTTATTCTGCCTCGGTTGCTGCCTCAGTATCTGCTTCAGTATCTGCCTCAGTATCTGCCTCAGTAGCATCCTCTGCTTCTTCGCTGTTCATCTCAGCATATTCAGTTGCCCAACCATCAACAAATGCGGTCTTCACTGCATCCCAGTCGCCAGTTCCCTGTGCATACTCAAGAAGTGCGCTGCCTACACCGTTTTTCCAGTTCTCAGACGGCATTGTGGTGAAGCACCATGCAACGGACTCTTTACCTGCTTCAATATACTCATTTGCTGCAGCTACAAGCGGATTCTGTGCCTGATATTCATCTGTGAAGGTATCAAACGGAGTTACAAATCCCATGTCCTGAGACAGAGAAGCTCTTCCAGCATCGCTAGTGATTACCCAGTTCAAGAAGTCGAGTGTTGCCTGAATATCTTCCTCAGATGCCTTGCTGTTTACGCACCAATAGTTCTCACTTCCGGTACACAGACCCTGATTTTCCTCACCCTCTACACCAATGTAGATTGGAAGCATACCCAGATCTTCGTCTGCTACTTCGTTGTCTTTGATATCACTGTAAGCCCAAGTACCATTCTGATAGAATACTGCTTCGCCAAGTGCAAACTCAGAAGCTGCATCCTCACCAGTCTTGCTAGAAAGTACAGTCGGCTCACATGTAGAATCTGTGATGTACAGATCAAAAATCTGCTTGTAGTTATCAAGATATGTTCCCTTGATCGCATCAGTGGAATCGATACCGTCTGCCTTGTACTCATAGTAGATCGGCAGGTTTGCCAGATGTGTCTTAAATCTCCAGTCAGAAGAAGAATCAAATCCTGTGGAAGCGAAAGCACCTTCAATTCCCAGATCATCTTTCTTTGCCTGAATATCATCTGCTACTGCTTTCAGAGTTTCAAAATTGTTAATCTCATCAACTGAAGAAATAACAGCTCCATCAGTTGCAATGTAATCATTCAAAAGTTTCTTATTATAAATCAGACCGTAAGTCTCGATTACATAAGCAATACCTGATACAGATCCGTCATCATTCTTCAGCGCGAAATCATCGCTCTTTAAATGCTTGTAAACTTCGCTGTCCTTCAGATCATAGCAGTAATCCTTCCATGTAGCCAGACCAACTGGTCCGTTTACCTGGAACAATGTCGGTACCTCTGACTTAGCCATCTCAGATTTCAAAGTAGACTCATAAGTTCCGGAAGCTGCTGTAACAACATCTACCTGCACACCAGTCTCTTCGGTGTACTTTTCTGCCAGTTCCTTCCACTGATCTGCCTGCTCAGGCTTGAAGTTCAGATAATAAACTGTTCCTGTTGCCTCGTCTGCTGATACAAGTGTAGCTGGGAGCATACCCATTGCCATGGTTGCTGAAAGTCCAAGTGCTGCAATTTTCTTTACATTCTTCATTTTGAAATCCCTCTTTCTTTCATAAAATAAATGAATAATTGTTCCGACTGGAATGTTCTGGAAACGTTGTCAGTAACGTTTCCGGTAACGTTTCCGGTTGATGGCTTTATACTATCACCAATTAGATAGTTTGACAAGTGTTTTTTTACAAAAATTTGTTTTTTGTTTATTTTATTCAGTTCAATTGTGCGTTTTTTGTGCAGTTTTTACATGTGCCAGATTCTTTTATTCTTGATATTCAAAATATATTACGTGATTATAGACATAGCGGCAAAATTGTTACTATTCCCAATATTTGCACCGAAGGGCTTTCGTAACATGACGCGTGAACAGTAACGAGTTTTCACGAGGCGAACCAATAAAAGCAACAATCATCTTGCAGATGAAAATAGTATATGGTATCATTTCCGTGTAAAACAAAGCTGCTTTTTAATTTAGTCAGCTTTCGATTTAAAAATCAAAAGGAGCAACAAAAATGGACAACTTTATATTCAGCATCAATGCAACTCTTCCGATCTTTTTAACCATGGTTCTCGGACTTGTATTTCGTAAGATCGGTGTGTTTGATGATGCATTTACTAACAAAATGAACAGCTTCGTATTTAAATTTGCACTTCCTGCATTGCTGTTTGAAGACTTATGGGAAGAAAACTTTTATCAGGCCTGGGATGGAGGCTTTGTACTTTTTTGTTTCTGTGCCACTCTTGGCTGCATAATTGTTTCTACTGCTTTGTCATCCTTTTTGAAAGATAAATCTGACCGAGGTGAATTTATTCAGGGTTCTTACCGCAGCAGCGCAGCTATTCTTGGCATCGCCTTCATCGTTAACATTTATGGACAATCCGGCATGGCACCACTTATGATTATCGGAACTGTGCCGCTTTATAACATTTGTGCAGTAGCAGCACTGACGCTGACTTCTCCGGCACTATCATCTGCTAAAAGTGATCCAACCTCTGAAACTTCAGCATCAAAATCAACTTCAGTTTCTAATAGTGACCGCATTTTTCGTACTGTAAAAGGCATAATTACAAACCCAATTATCCTAGGAATTGCTGCGGGTTTTGCCTGGTCACTTCTTAAACTTCCGCATCCGACCATCCTTCAAAAAACAGTACATAACCTCGGCGTACTTGCCACACCGCTTGGTCTGATGGCAATGGGAGCATCCTTCGATATCCAAAAAGCCTTCTACAAACTAAAGCCGTCAATAGCATGCGCATTTTTAAAGCTTATCGGCTATTCTGGCATTCTTATGCCAGTCGCTATTGCTCTAGGTTATCGAAATGAAGCACTTGTTGCCATTCTCGTTATGCTTGGATCTGCCACAACGGTCAGCAGCTACACAATGGCAAAAAGCATGGGACATGAAGGTACACTAAGTGCCAGTGTCGTCATGCTTACAACACTTTTGTCTGCATTCTCACTAACCGCTTGGCTGTTTATATTAAAGACAATGAGCTTCATTTAATGTTTTGTATTTAACAGAATATTTTTATCTAAAAAGGAGGCTGCGCTGTTGTGAACAGCGTTGCCTCCTTTTGATGATCATGATCACTCAAAATCTCTTGTAATATTTGTAAGCCATTTGCCTCTGAAATAGTGAATGAATACTGCCGGCATTTTTTCAAACTCATCCAAAGTCATTATAAAATATACCCAGATTGGTGGCAATTTGAGAACATATGCTGCAAGGAATGTGAGCGGAACTGCAACAAGCCACATAAATACAGAATCTATGATCATTCCGAATCTGGAATCACCGCCGCCTCTAAAGCATCCGCATATAAGACAAGTATTGATTCCTTCTCCCAAAAGGCGCCAGGTTGTCATAATTATAAAAATGCCAATGTAATAAATGGCTGTCTCTGTCAGCTTATCACGATAGAAATCAAGTATCAAAGGGCGAATTGCCAGAATAATAACGCATCCGACCATACTTACAATAGTCGTTATTCTAAGCATACGTTTTCCATACTCTCTGGCTGTATCAATGTGATCCTGTCCTAACTCCTGGCTGACAATAATGGTAGTAGCGTTAGCAAAACCACGACAGGCGATAGCACCAATATTTACTACCATGACGGCAACGGCATTTGCAGCTACCATATCATCTCCAATATGGCCAAGGATTGCTGCGAAAGCTGAACTAGCAAAACTCCATACAACATCATTTATTACGGCTGGACTTGCAATCTTCATAAAATCCTTGAACAGAATACCAGACTTTGAGAAGAAGTATTTTATTCTAAATCTGACATCAGAACTGTTTAATGAGTAGATAAGACAAATGAGTACTTCTACCATTCTGGCAATAACAGTACCAAGAGCAACACCAGTGACTCCAAGCTTCGGAAGTCCAAACAGACCAAAAATAAATGTAGCATTACAAAGTACATTGACACAAAGAGAAACAACGTATGTAACAGAAGGCAACATTATTTTTCCGATACTTCGAAGAGCACTCATAAAAACCTGAGAGAATCCCATAAACACAAACGAAAATGAAACCACCCTCAAATACTCACTTCCGGCAGCAATCGTATCAGGACTGTTTGTAAAAATCCTCATGATCGTAGTTGGCATGAAAAATGAGATAATGAAAAATATCAAAGAACTGATCAGTGATATTCGTTCTGCCAGACCAAGAATCTTCTCTACTGTCTTTTTATCACCCTTTCCCCAGTACTGAGCACATAACACCGAAGTACCTGTGGCCATACCGTAATATAAACAGAAAAGAATAAAAGTATATTGGTTAGCAAGTGATGAAGCTGACATAGCAGTCTGGCTTACATATCCAAGCATTACCGTATCAGCAATGTTTACTAATGTTCCAATCAAATTTTGAATCATGATTGGAAATGCTAATTTTGATGCGTATTTTAAGAAATCTTTTTTATTAAACATACAAACGTTCTTCCTTTTTATTTTAATCCTTTTTCGCTAAATTTCTAATCAGATAGTCTCCCACGAAATTTAACTTGCATCTTCTCGCACAGCTTCGCATATACGTGCTCCACAAACCATGGTTCTGTTGATTTCTCTGCAATCTGATCTACACGAATCCAGGCAACTGCACTATTTTCCTCTGGGCGATTCTGCACAGCATCTTTTGGGTCTGCCTCCATCAGATACGTCACATTTAAATGAAGATGTGTAGAAACATAGTGTCCTTTTTTCATATGACCGTCCACAGACAAAATTTCTATCGAAAATGGCTCATCTAATAGAAATTTTACATGTGTCAGTCCAGATTCCTCCATGACTTCTTTTTGTGCTACATGGTGCAGATCGGCATCACCATCTGCATGACCACCAAGCCACGCCCAGGAATGATAGATGTTGTGATATGCCATCAGCACGCTTTTTTTGTCTGGACTCACTACCCACGCAGATGCAGTTAGATGGGCAATTTCATTTTCTCTTGTAAGAATGTCTGAGCCACTCTCAAACCACTTTAATAAAATGGCTTTGTCATGCTCCTCCTGCTCGTTAAACGGCATGAATTTTTGAATTTGCTGTTCAAGTTTAGATAACTCTTTTGTCATTTAGTGGCATATCCTTTCTCTTTTTTATTGTAACACATTTTTAGAATTTTGCTTCTCCATTCTCTTTAGCTCTGGAAGAACGGTGCACAGCATCACAACAAGGCAAAGTGTTCCACCAATTACATTTGATACTGGCTCAGCAAGGAACACTCCTGCCGTTCCCATATGAAACATATATGGCATCATATACGTGAGTGGTACAACAATAAAGACCTTGCGAAGCAGTGAGAAAAAAATTGCCTCTTTCTTTTTATTCAACGACTTGAATACGGTCTGTCCAATATATTGAAAATCCATGCAGATAAATGCAGCAAAATATTGTTTTAATGCCGGAACTGCATCCTGCATCAAGGCCGCATCAGAGCTGAAAATTCCAATCAATGCATTTGGGAATAAAATAATAATACTCCACATCACTGCTGTATAGCCAAGAATCATAGTACTCATCACTGCCATAGCTTTTCGCACTCGCGCTGGACGACATGCACCATAATTGTAGCTTAAAATTGGGGAAGTGCCCTCATTCATTGCATAAATTGGAGTCTCAACTAGCTGACGCACACTTGACACAATCGTCATAACAGATATGTAAATATCGCCTCCGACATCTGACAAAATATTGTTGCAGCAGATAGATACCAAACTGTTTGTCAGCTGCATAATAAATCCTGCCGTACCAAGACTCACAATGTTTTTTGCGTAGCCTATGCATTCAGAGAACTCTTTTTTCTTTAAAAAGCGAACCTTCAGCTCAGATTTTCTTGTCAAAAAGACAAACACAAATATTGCAGATAACGCTTGGGAAATTACGGTGGCAATCGCTGCCCCCTGTACTCCAAATCCCAACACAAAAATAAACAGCGGATCGAGCAAAAGGTTTGCTACTGCACCAACCGCAACTGAGGTCATTCCAATAGTGGAATACCCTTGTGCATTAATAAACGGATTCATACCTGTCGCAATCATAGACGGCAGCGTTCCAATCAGATAAATCATCAAATACGGATATGCATAGACAAGCGCATCAGTTGAGGCACCAAATAATACTAAAAGCGGTCTGGCAAATATAAAGCCAACTGCCATCAGCACTACTGCACATACGCAGACCATCGTAAATGATGTATTCATCACATTTGCAGCTCTTTGCGGCTCACCCTTTCCTCGATAAATCGAAAATAATGGTGCACCGCCGCTTCCAAACAAATTGCTAAATGCTGTGATCACCACAATTAGTGGAAAACAAAGTCCAACCGCACCGAGAGCCGCTGTTCCAATGTTTGGAATACGAGCAATATAAATACGATCCACAATATTATACAAAAGATTTAAAATCTGAGCGACAAGCATCGGAAGCGCTGCTCCTAGGATATTTCCAGTCACAGTTCCGTGTTCAAAGTCAATTCGTTTCATAACGAGAAAACCATTCCTTTTCTTTCTTTTTCAAACAAAAAATATATTTTTTTCATATAATGGTCGTCCCATATCAGCATTCCACTGCAACCTTTATCACTCCATCTTTTTTATTTTCAAAAAGATCATATGCTTCTGCTATTTTGCTAAGCGGATATGTATGCGTGATAAGCGGCTCTGTATCAATTTTTCCCTCTGAAATCAGCCTAAGTGTCTCTTTGCAGTCACAGCCATCCACTCCGCCTGTTTTAAATGTAAGATTCTTTCCATACATATCTGGAAGCGGCAAAAGCTGCGCCTTCTCGTAAAGAGCAACTATCGTCACAATTGCATTTGGTCTTGCGCATTCCCAAGATAAGCGAAACGTTGATTCTGCTCCTGCAACCTCAAGAACAACATCTGCTCCGCCGTGATCACTGTTTGCCAAAACGAAGTCTGCACATGCTTCTGGTGAAACTGTCATTACCTCAGGATAATGCTCATTAATAAAATGAATCCTGTTTTCATCTTTTTCACATAAAATGATTCGCTTCGGCTTCTTTAACATGACACAAAGCAGCGTACAAATTCCTGTCGGCCCAGCACCGATGATTAACACTGTATCATCCTCTGTAATCTCAGAAATACGTGCTGCCCAATATCCTGTGGCTAAAACATCACCTACAAATAAAGCCTGTCTGTCAGTAACACCTTCTGGAATTTTATTCAAGCCCTGATCAGCAAACGGTACGCGCACATATTCTGCCTGACCACCATCAATACGACAGCCCAATGCCCAGCCACCATTCTCATCGGTACAATTATTTACGTATCCCTTCTTACAGAAAAAGCATTCACCGCAAAATGTCTCTACATTAACTGTCACACGGTCTCCTGGTTTAACATTTGTTACTGCTCTGCCAACTTCCTCAACAACACCTACCATCTCATGGCCTACTGTTATGCCAGGAACTGCACGAGGAACACTTCCATGTTTAATGTGCAGATCGCTTGAACAAATGCTGGCAAGCGTTACCTTCACAATTGCATCTCTCTCATGCATAAGAACTGGCTTTGGTTTTTCCATTAATTCAAATTTTCCTTTTGAAACATAAGTATATGTCTGCATAATAATACTCCTTTGATTTTATAACTCTATCACATCTCAGGCTCTTTTTCCACCAAATTTTGCTTTCTGATTTTATAATACAACAGTCCAACAATATCTGCCAGCGCCCATCCGATTGGAATTGACCACCAGATGCCAACCACACCTATTGCCTGTATTGCAGACAATATATATGCCAACGCCACTCGTGTTCCAAGTGAAAATACTGTAAGTACCACACTCATTCCCGGTCTGCCCAAAGCACGATACAGACCATACAGCAAAAACAGCCATCCGATTCCAATATAAAATGCACCTTCTATGCGCAAGTAACGGACTCCTTCCATTATAATAGCCGTTTCTTTTGCATCCACAAATATCATCATAAGTGGTTTTGCGAATATATACACAAACGCTGATACCACTACACAGAAAATTGCAGATATACGAACTGCCGCTTTCAGCCCCTGCTGTATTCTCTTCTTTTCTTTTGCTCCATAATTTTGTGCAATAAATGTAGAAAATGCGTTTCCAAAGTCCTGCACAGGCATATATGCAAAAGCATCTATCTTTACAGCCGCCGCAAACGCTGCCATGACAACAGTTCCAAAGCTGTTTACCAGTCCTTGTACCATAAGTATTCCAAGATTCATTACAGACTGCTGAATGCATGTCAGCATTGAAAAAGAAATGATTTCTCTGATTCGTTCTTTTTTCAGATATCTGATTTTCCAGATTGCACACACCTGTTTATAACGCATAAGTGTATAAACCATTATGCCAACACCTGACAGATACTGTGAAATCACTGTCGCCTTCGCTGCTCCTGCCACTCCAAGTTTCAAGCCAATGACAAACCAAAGGTCAAGAATAATATTGAGTATTGATGACACTGCCAGAAACAAAAGTGGTATAACAGAATTACCTATTGCCCTGAGATATGAGGCAAAATAATTGTATAAAAAAACTGCCGGAATCCCCATAAAGATTATAAACAAGTATTCTCTCATGTCACCCCACACTTCTTCTGGAACTCTTAGAAAAGTGCGAAGCCCACTAAGGCTAATATAGGCAATAATATTAAGTAATATCGTCACAGCAGTAATAAAGAAAAAAGATGCGCAAATATCCTCTTTAAGACCATTTTCGTCCCTCTGCCCAAATCTGATAGAAAACAATACTCCGCTTCCAATACACAGACCAAGAATAATTGACGTTATAAACGTCATAAGCGTAAATGATGAACCTACTGCTGCAAGTGCCTTTTCCCCAAGAAACTGTCCAACTATAAGTGTATCTGCAATATTATAGCACTGCTGAAGCAGATCACCAAGTATCATTGGAATGGCAAATAAAAGCATTGACTTTACAACAGATCCTTTTGATAAATCCCTATTCATTATTTTTTCTCCAAAACGTAAGTTTTATATTTCGTTATGCAATAATTATAGGCTGATATAGTATTTAAGAATTGCGTCTATAACTTGGTAGGAATGCACTGGACTTAATATTAAGCGAATCTAATTTTCTGATTTACTGCATCCACCTCAGCCTCTATGCCAAATGGAATGATACATCTTGGTGTTGCATGTCCAATATTTATGTTTGCAACAACTGAGATATTGGGATTATCTATTACATCTACAATAATTTTTTTGTATTCATCAAAATAGAGTTCATTCATTGGCTTACCGCATATCACTCCTGAAACCACATCAAAGACTCCCACCTTTTTTAAGGTCTCTACCATCTTTCTGTAATGCTTAGGATCCGGTTGTTCTTCACTTGTTTCAAGAAGAAGTATTTTCCCCTTCCAGTCCTCTAAACTTGGGAAAAGATCGTATTTTTCGCATAGCGAAATGGTATCTGGATATCTGCTGTTATCAAATATATCATATATACTTTCAAGACAGCCTCCCAGAATCTTTCCTGCAAAAACAGGCTTTCCTTGAAGAAGTTGAAATCCCTCATTTTCATGTTTTGTTCTTTCAGTACCAACTGCGCTTTCAGACCAGTCAGTTCTCTCTTCATACCACACATCACTCGGTACAATTTCCTTGATGTTTCCTGTTTTGATTAATTCTTCAAAAAACTTCTTTGTATAAGGCAGCATATCATCTTCCATTTCACATACATCTGCCAAAAATGACTGACCATAAAATGTCCCAAATCCCAACTTATGCAGCATAAGATTATTCATTGTAGTATCTGAAAATCCAAGAAATATTTTTCTCTTTTCTGCTTTTTCAATAGCTTCTTTAAGTTCATTGTTTTTAAACAGATATGGAAGAAGTCGATATGTATCATCTCCGCCAATAGCACAAAGAATCATATCAACTTCTTCATCACATATTGCTGCAAGAAGATCATTTGCCCTCTCCTTTGGATGATTTTTTACATACTCAATTCCCTTCATTGCATGGGGCATAATTTTTACATTCAATCCAAATTGTTCTAATCTTTTAAGCCCTATATTAACTTCATGCTTTACAAAATCTTCACCTATCGTTCCTGCTGAAAGGCTCACAAGTGCTACAGTCTTAATCATAACTCTCCTCGCAAACTCGGTTTTATTGTTTTGATAGCTAATCTTCCTTCGCCATCACGCTTACATGGTCTATTCTCTTTTCGTACATCAACGGCACATCCACATTATCAGATCTTAATAAATCTTTTTAATTGTTCCTGTTATACCATATTCGTTCTGAAAATTTTCCAAATCCTGTGAAGTCCTAATTAACATGACTTCCTCAAATTTTCCCGTACTCAAATTAAGAAATCCTGCCACTTGCTCTCCTGTACAAATACTGCATCGTATCACTGGTTCTTCATAATTTGAATCATATTGTTTTTCGTGTTTAGAAAATTTCCGACTTATTTTTTCTACAATTTTCATTCTAGCACCTCTTTTCTGTGAATGTATCGGTTAGGTTCTTTTGACAGATGCGCGTTTGAAAATATCCAAAACCATGATTATAACAACAACTGCGCCAACAGGAATCGCCATGCAGCAAAGTAAAAAAGTAATAATATCATTGTCGGGCTTAATCTTATAGCTGCCCTTTGATGTGCGATAAACTTCAACTGAAACTTCATCGCCTCTGCGAATCTTGTCCTGAAATGGCAGGCTGTTTTTTAGCTCGTTCTGACCGAAAACAAAATAAGTCCTTCCTTTGTAAGTTGTTCCGTCAACAACAAAGGAAACCTTTGTATTGTATTCTGAACGGATTAAGATATCAGCATCATTTTTTTCATCCTTTCGGCGACATTCCTCAACGACAGCATTAACAGTTCTGATATCAGTGGAATTTTTATACTCTTGGTTTTCAATCTTATTAGAAACGATGCCATAAACTCCGGCAACAATTAAGCTAATACCTATCAGAAGACCAAGTAAAGAAATCTTGATATCACCCTTTTTTGAAGAATTTTTTTCCATAGTAATCCTCCCTTCATCATGTGGCAACACCTCTGGATAACTATCACGAAGCTCATCCAAAACACTTTTTGTTATAAAAGCTACTACTTTATCCGCATCATCGCAATTTGCTAAAAACCACTGAATATCAATATGAATCACGTCATATTTATTGAGATGCTTTTTGAAATTAACATCCTTGCTTATCTTCAATCCAGTGAACATCTGCTCAGAATTCGCGCCCTTACTATAGCTATTCCTCAAACACGAGGCTACACCACATCTATTTTACTTTGATTTTAACATTGATGAAGTTAAATAGCAAGTTGATCTCCCGACACAGCATATCTATCTTTCAAATAAATTATTCGGCCATTTTCGCATTAATCTCATCTTCACAGTCAGCCATTGCCTGAAGCGTCATTGTAAGCAGCTTTTCAAGTTCCCAACCTAACTGATCGGCGCCTCGTTCAATAACTTCGCGAGAACAGCCTGCGGCAAAACCCTTACTTTTATACTTTTTCTTTAAGGATTTTAATTCCATATCTTTTGTACTCTTAGAAGGGCGCATAAGTGCTGCTGCCCAAATCAAGCCTGTCAATTCATCAGCAGCAAAAAGAACTTTCTCCATCTCATGCTCTGGTTTTACGTCAATTGTCTTTCCGCAGCCTACAGTGATTCCATAGCCGTGGGAGCAAACTGCATGAATAATGTCATCACCTACACCACCTTCTTTTAATAGCTCTGGTGCTTTGAGACAATGCTCTTCTGGATACAGTTCAAAGTCAATATCATGAAGTAAGCCAACAATACCCCAATATTCAGCATCATTCTCATAGCCAAGCTCTTTTGCATACCATTGCATAACAGCCTCCATTGTAAATGCGTGTTGGATATGAAAAGGATCCTTGTTGTACTTTTTTAATAGCGCTGCTGCATCTTCTCTCGAAATGTGTCCCATAATCGTGCCCTCTTTTCTGTATTATGTCATGAGCAAGTAGCGAAAGCGTATTGCTAATGTTCGCTTTACTCTAGTAGTGAGCTAGTCTGTTTTGTCAGACTACGCTTAGTTTAGCGCTTTTTATTAAAAAAATCAAATAGTATAGCCCCAAATACAACCGTTGTCATCATATTTTTCATTTTCTTTTGATAAATTGAGCTAAACTTCCAAATTCGAAAATTTTGTGAACTACTGAGATGTTATTGACAGGATAGGCTTCTGTATATATAATCAACCTATCCTAATAGTAGGTTTAAATAAACTGTTACGATGGAAAGTAGATTTTCTATCATAACAGTTTTTGCTTTGATTGATTTTTCTTAAAATCAACTTTATCTTTGTTACAGGAAAGGACAAAACAGTGGAACATACAAAATTATACATCAATGGAATGACCTGTATCAATTGCCAAACACGAATTCAAAATGCTCTAAAAAAACAGCCCGGAATCTCACAGGCTACTGTCAGCTATGAGACTGAAACAGCAGACATTTTGTATGATTCATCTGTTATCTCACTCGAGCAAATTCAAGGCTTAATTGATGAACTAGGCTATAGTGCTTCGGTTCAAAAAACATCACGCGCAAAGATGGTCAGCCAGACTTTGCGCGAACTTGGCATCATTGTGATTCTTTATTTTCTTTTACGGCATTTTGGTATTTTAAATTACTTGGCACCAGCTTCGTTAGCGGATGCGCAAATGGGCTACGGCATGCTATTTGTGATCGGTTTGATTACCTCGATTCACTGCATTGCAATGTGCGGCGGCATTAATCTGTCCCAAACATTGCCAAAAGATTCTGAGCCATCTGCGAACGTATCTCGTGCGATGTTTCAAAATGCAGCTGCCTATAATGCCGGGCGTATTATTTCTTACACTATAATCGGAGGAATACTCGGCGGCATTGGTGCGTTTACCAAAATGGCAGGAACGCTGCAAACTTCGTCATTTTTTCAAGGTCTTTTAAAACTGCTTGCCGGTACCTTGATGGTTGTGATGGGAATTAACATGCTCGGCCTTTTTCCAGGACTGCGTCGCTTTCAACTGAGAATCCCTCTGCCACTTTTTCAAAAAGGCAAGCAAAAAGATGCTTCAAAAGGAATTTCAAAAAAAAGTAATGCTTCCCACAGGCGCAGAACACCTTTTATCATCGGCTTGTTTAATGGCCTGATGCCTTGTGGTCCTCTGCAGTCGATGCAGATCGTTGCATTAGCCTCTGCCAATCCATTTACCGGAGCGCTGTCGATGTTTTTCTTTGCGCTTGGTACCATTCCGCTGATGCTCGGATTCGGCTCGATTGTAGCCGGTCTTGGCAAACACTTTACAAAACAGGTATTAAAATGTGGCGCCATCCTCGTTGTCGTCATGGGACTTTCGATGATGTCACAGGGTACTGCCCTGTCGGGAATAAATAGCAAATTAAACACATTTTTTTCTGTAAAGAGCGAAACTACCGTAAAAACATCTGATCAGAATTATACGAATGATTCGGATACAGATATGGAAAATGATGACATCCAATATGTCTCCAGCACACTGGAATCTGGTCATTATCCAGATATCACTGTTAAAGCAGGTACCCCTGTCAAATGGACGATTCACGCTGAAAAGAGCAGTATTAACGGCTGCAACTATAAGATTTTGCTGCCAGATTTTGATACCGAATGTGTTTTTGAGGAAGGCGACAATACAATTGAATTTACACCTAAAAAAACTGGTATCTATACCTATAGCTGTTGGATGGGCATGATTACCGGAAAAATTTATGTAGAAAGTGAGTAATGATTATGATAAGAAAAATGACAAATGCTGTCTTGATTAGTATGCTAACAGGTGCAATGGCGATTTTAATTTCTGGATGCAGCAACAATAGTACCCCACAGTCCACAAAGAGTACCTCTGCATCTACAAATACGCAAGCAGCATCTTCTGAAAATACAACTGCTTCGGACATAGCTACCACAGCGGATGATTCTGCTGAGAGTGTTACCAGTATCAAAAAAGATGGTTATCTTGCCATTCCGATTGCAGATCTATCACAGACAGCATCTTTTTACAAGGCTGATCTTGATGGGACTGAGGTTGAGATTGTTGCATTAAAGGACTCTAATGGAAATCTGCGCACCGCATTTAATGCCTGCCAGGTTTGCTATAGCTCTGGCAGAGGGTATTATCGTCAGGAAGGTGAGTATCTTGTATGCCAAAACTGTGGAAATTCCTTTACAATTGATCAGGTAGGCATTGCCTCTGGCGGCTGCAATCCTTGGCCGATTCTCGATTCTGACCGCACTGTTACTGATGATGAAATTCAGATTTCGTATGATGTCTTAAAAGCGACAGCCGATGAGTTGCCTAAGTTTTTCCAGTAATAAGTGAGACAACAAGGCTGCCACGAAGATAATCCCGAAGCTACACTTCTTTTTTGCTGGAAACAGGCACAGGCTTGTTCTACTCGCGAACTCAGTTACGCTTCTGGCAGCTGCGAGAACCAGATTACCTGCGGCTGTGGAACCTTGTGTTCCCCAATCATCTTTTCCATCCAGACCATGTTATACCAGGTATCAAATTTATAGCCACACTGATGGAATTCGCCCACCATATGATACCCTAATTTTTCATGGAATAAAATACTGTCCCTCGTCAAGTGCGCATCCTCTATGGCAGGGCTTGCGATGCAGGCATTTACATTTACAATGTTTTGTCTGTGAAGCTGTACTTCTAGTGCATCATACAATGCTCTTCCAATTTTCTGACCTTTCTTATCATTTTTTACATAAATAGATGTTTCCACTGCCCAATCATATGCCGGACGCTCATGAAGCGGTCCAGCATATGCATATCCTACAATTTCACCATTATACTTTGCTACAAGATATGGGTACCGCTCCAATGTATGCGCGATCCGAACTGCAAATTCTTCTATTGTCGGTACCTCATATTCAAATGTAATTGCAGTTTCTCTTACATACGGAGCATAAATGGCAAGCAACTTTTTTGCATCTGCAATCTGTGCAACTTGAATACTCAAGCGTCCACTTTCTACCGGTTCCTCATAAAGTGTAATCCAATAGCGCTGCTCAATCTCACCATTCTCCTCAAATTCTGATTCCAAAACACCACCGTTATTCATGATGGACTTTGCCGAGCCAATATTTGTCTTGTCGCATGTCATCAAAACCTTATTTATACCAAGCTTTCGACACTCCTCAAGTGCCAGACCAATCATCGCAGTCGCATAGCCTTTTCGTCGCTCACTCGGACGAATTCCATCCCCAATATGTCCACCACTCTTGCATAAATTTTCATTTAAATAATGGCGTATATTGACAGCACCAACAAAGATGTTGCGATCCAAATCCAGACAGAAAAACGTAGAATCTGGAACAAGACCATCTCGTGCCTCCTTCAGTTCCAAATTTTCCAGATAATTGTCAAAGTCATGGTAATCACTTTTGCGAATCGCATACGGAGAGAAGTCCTGCTCAACCGCCAGCCATTCATCCATCATATCCGTCAATTGCTGTTTATATTCATGTGTCAGCTTTACTAGTTTTATATTCATAAGCTACTTCCATTTTCTTTTCTACATTTTCTATATTTGCTTGTTACTCAACTTTCTTTACAATCTTTTCAAAGTCGGATGCCGGATGCTTGCACAACGGGCAGACAAAATCCTCTGGCAACTCCTCACCGACATACTCATAACCACAGATAGTGCAGCGCCATACGGTCTGACCTTCCTCAGTTATATCAACAGCCTGTGGCTTCGGCTTAATGTTATTCAGATAATACTCATACGTCACGGATGGCACTTCACTTAGTACTTCCATATCTGTGATCTCACCGATGAACATTGTGTGAGAACCAAGGTCCTCACTCTTTGTAACCTTTACAGAAATATAAGCATTGGTGCCCTCTGTGATATAGTAAATTCCATTTAAACCGCGCGTACATGATGAAAAGTCTGCAAACTTGTCTGCCTCGCGGCCTGTCTGGAAGCCAAACTGTTTAAACAAATCGAAGGCTGCATTCTGGCTGATTACAGATACCGTAAAGGCACCTGTTCTCTGGATCATATCATGTGTGTAATTTAATTTGTTAACACATATACTTAACTGATTTGGCTCAGATGCCGCCTGGATTGCGGTGTTGATAATACAGCCATTGTCCTTGCTGTCCTCTTTTGCGGTCAAAACAAAAAGACCGTAGCTAAGTTTATACATTGCTTTCTTGTCCATTCTTGATTCCTCCTCATTAGGATTTATTCTTACTTAATAGAGATCATATATTACTTAAAAGAATTTTGTCAAGCAGATTTTTTCTGATCAAAGCAGCCAATAAAAAAACCTTAACAGCCTGGCTGTTTATATTAAAGATAATGAGCTTCATTTAATTTACTATTCAGGCTTCATAGTAGATAGTTTTATTATTTTTACTAGTGACAAATGCTTTAGAAAATGATAGACTTGGATTAATCAATATTTATCCGACTTTATCACACAAATTTAAATTAGGAGGTATTTTATGAAGCACTTTAAAAATTTTAAAACATGTGTCTACTGCACAGCACAAACGCTTGCATCGTTGGACGAAGCTACACTTGCACGAGACTATGACTATCTTGAGAAATATGTTGGCATCGACAAGGTCTATCTGGAAACATACCGTGATGGTACTTGGGTCGCTATTGATCATATGAAAATGATTCAAAATTTCTTTAAAGAACATGGTGTTGAGATAGCTGGAGGTATTACAACTGTCACACCTCCACTTGAAAAAGACGATGTAAAACGTCAGCGCTTATTCCAGACATTTTGCTATTCAAATGAAGCAATGAGAACTTATCTGAAAAAGATCGTAACATATACCGCTGAGCTTTTTGATGAGATAATTCTGGATGACTTTTTCTTTACTTCCTGTACCTGCGATGATTGTCTTAGAGAACGCAGCAATCTTAGCTGGGCAGAGTTTCGTTCAAAAAAAATGATTGATGTAGCGGAAAATCTCGTTTTAAAGCCTGCGAAACTGGCAAATCCATCTGTAAAAGTTACCATCAAATATCCAAACTGGCGTGAATCATACCATGAAACAGGTTACGTTCCAAAAATTCAGCCGTCTATGTTTGACAAAATCTATACTGGAACAGAAACTCGAAACACTGCACACACAGATCAGCATCTGCCACGATATTTAAGCTATTCTATTATGCGCTACATGGAGCACGTAGCACCTGGCAGAAATGGAGGCGGTTGGTTCGATACATACTCCTGTTGGCCAATCGACTGTTATCTAGAGCAAGGCTATTTGACTGCACTCTCACGTCCACAAGAAATCACACTATTCCAGTGGGGAGATCTGTTTGAAAACCGTCTTGTAACACCACTTGGCATGCAGCTTAGCAAACTTGATCGCATTCTCAATCAGGTTGGAACACCTTGCGGAACACCAGTTTATCTTCCTTATGCTTCTGATGGTGAAAATCATATTGAAGATCATCTCGGCATGCATGGAATTCCTTTCGAACCTGTACCAGATTTTCCGACTAACGCTGAAAACGTTTTCCTGACGCAGGCTGCGTTAAAAGATCCTGATATTTTACAGAAATTAGAAGCTTTTCTTCGAAATGGTGGTACCGCCGTTGTGACGACTGGTTTTGCCTCTCATATTCCAACAGCACAATGGGCACAGTTTAGTTCCGTGCGATTTACAGGCAGAAAACTTATAGCCAATCGCTACCATGTAACTGACGATTTCGCCGGATTTTATGAAAATCAACAGCCAGTAACTTTTGATGAACTACAGTTTTCAAACAATGCCTCCTGGTCTTACGTAAACGCTGGCTCTGGCGACAGCCACAGTTCCATTTTGCTTCTTGATACTTACGGCAAAGGAAAGCTTTTTACACTCGCTGCGCCAGACTGCTTCGCCGACTTCGCTAAGCTTCCAATTCCAGTAATGGATATGATCCGCCGCCCATTTGCTTCCCATGGCTTATATATCAGTGGCAGAAATGTTTCCCTGTTCCAATACAACAATGATACTTTTGTCTTATACTGCTATGCTGGAAGCAATGCAATCCCAGAACGTGTTTCAATTCATCTACTTTCACCGGCATGTCATCTGACAGAGCTAAGCGGAAAAACAATTGGAAACTTTATCGAAACCTTCTGTCGCCATCAGCAATGGGATGAAAAGGAATGGATAGCTTCCGTACTGGTTCATCCTGGCGAATTTTATGCTTTTAAGATCGCGCGCTGATTGACAAAAAACACTTATGAGGAGAAATACTCAAAATGATAAATAAATTGCACCTGGCAATGATTGAATTATATAGCAACGACGCAAAACGGATTCAGCATTTCTGCAAAGTACATAGTTATGCAAAGTTAATTGCTGAAACAGAAAATGTAGATAAGAAATGCTTGTTTATCATTGAAACGTCTGCTTTGACACATGATATTGGAATCCATGTTTGTGAAGAAAAATATGGAAATTGCAATGGAAAATTACAGGAAAAAGAAGGCCCTGCAATAGCAAAAAAGCTGCTTGAAAAATTAGGGTTTGACAAAGATGTATCTGATCGAGTTCAATATTTGATCGCACATCATCATACATACGACAATATTGACGGAATTGATTATCAGATATTGGTAGAAGCTGATTTTCTTGTTAATATTATGGAAAGCGATTTATCGAAAGAGGCTACTTTAAAAGCTTATCATACCATTTTCAAAACAACATGTGGAAAGACAATTTGCAAGGAAATGTTTGGTATTTAACAGAATAATTTTTTCTAAAATGGAGGCAGCGCTGTCGTAACAAGCGTTGCCTCCATATCACTCTTAGAATAAATCGTTAAATATTTTGCCTTGATTATTATAACTTCACTTTTATAAATTCATGATTCACCGCAGGAAGCACTTTCTCAACCAAATCCGATGTGTGAAAACGAATGCTGGATGTATTAATGCACGGATGGCATCCGATAAATTCACCCTTTAATACATCTTCATCAATTAAGAGCTGAACGTGATTTTCGGTATCGTTCATCAGTCCTAATACGCTGACGGAACCCGGTGTGATATCCAAAAATTTCTCCATGTACTCTGGCTTTGCAAAGGATAATCTCGCAGAGCCGATCTGGGCAGACAAATCCTTTGTGTGGAATACCTTTGTATCTGGAATCATTAATAAATAAAACTTGGTTTCCTGACGATTGCACAAAAAAAGATTTTTGCAGATCGTTGCCTGCAATACCTTGTCGATCTCCTGGCAAACCTCCATTGTCATTGCTGCCTCATGATCGACGCGCTCATATGCTACGCCTAATTTATCCAATAAATCATAGGTGCGATTTTGTAGTTCCATGATAGTGCCTTTCTCTCGTTCTCGATTTTCTTAATTTCTTTATCCGTACTCTTTCTGTCCCCGTGATTTCTATTTTTTTATCCCGTATAAACATCATCAGCAGTATTTTTTTCTGTAATCAGTTCCATCCAAGCAACCTCAAAACCAGCTCTTGCAGCGACATGCCTCTTTTTATTTGCTGATTCTTAAAGATCGCATTCTAATTGACAATCATACGGTTCATCTTCAACATGTTTTTTATTATAAACTTCTGCCTCAACACACCCCATTGATTTATAAAAGGCCTGACTTTCAACAGCTGAGTGTGCAGATATGTAGAGCTTTTTAGCTCCTTTTTGTTTCGCCCATTCTTTTGCCGCAAGAAAAAGTGTTCTGCCGATTCCCTTTCTTCTCATATCCTCTGATATATGGATACTGGACAAGTCACAATATCCTTGTTTACCACCAAATATTTCTGATTCTACTGAAACAAAGCCTTTCAATTTCCCGTCATAAAAAGCGGCATAAACAAATCCGTCAGAAGCAATTGTATTTTTTAGGCAGAAAATTAATTTTTGATAATCATTTTCTGTCCAATCATCTACAAAAGGAGCATCTTTGATTATCCACTTGCCATTTTCTTTACGCCAACATTTTGATATCGAATAAAATCCTTAAATATCTCTCGATTAAGTTCTTCTGCATTTAACATCCTATATTTCAATAAAATATCATTTTTCATTATAAAAGCTCCTATCTACATCCCTATCTAGCATGTTGGCAAATCCTTTGGGATCACGAATCTGATACTGCATGCTATCATGTTTATTCATATTACATTGAGCGCACGTAATGCATATGGTATACCATCTTCATTGTTTGACAAAGTACTCATATCCGATGCCTTTTTGACATCAATCTCTGCGTTTTTCATTGCGATTCCAATACCTGCCGCTTTAAGCATAGGAATATCATTTTCGGAATCTCCGAAAGCAATGCTGTTCCTTACATCTATTTTCAAAATTCTGCATATATCACAAAGGCCCTGTCCTTTGTTGATTCTGCGGGGAAATATCTCCAAATAAAAGGCGGCAGTTCTGACAACAGTTAAATCCTCCGGCAGAAAGTTTCTGATTTGCTCCTGTACCTCGTATATTTTCATAGGATCAACCGCCAAAAGAATCTTTATAGGGGAAAATGTAAGCCAATCCGCCAGGTTACCGACCTCTGTACATTGCATCTGATTATTCCTACATTCATATTCAACCTTATACCCGTTTTTATCTGTAACATAAAACATCTTGCCGTCGTCAACGATAACAGTTACTGGAAGTTCTTCCAGAAACCGGAGAATTCTTCTAGTCATAGTAAGATCCATACTGATTTCATAGAACGTATTTCCTGCGCAGTCCGTTATTCTTCCTCCATTATAAGACATCAGGATTCCACCGAACTGTTCCATTTTTAACTGATCTCTAATGCTGAAAAGCCCAGAAGCCGGACGAGCAGATGCAAGGACAAGACGTATTCCTTTTTTCTCCGCTTCAATCAATGCTTCCAAAGTTATGTTGGATATATTTTTCTGGTCATCTGTCAACGTCCCGTCAATATCCAGTGCGATTATTTGAACATCCATCAAAAATTCCTCTTGAAACAACTTTCGATTTGTTTATTTAATAAGGTATACTTACCCTTGACACTGGGTTAAGTATAGCACTAAATACAACTATTGTCATCCTATTTTTCATTCTCTTGATAAGTTGAGTCGGAGACAGGCAACGGATGTTTTAATGTTTAATCCCGTTTGTAAATGTCGCGTGTGTATACTTTCTCTTTCACATCTTCGAGAGATGAATCAAATCGGTTGGCAATTTTTGCCGGGGACAGGCACTGGATGCCTCGATCAGCATACCAGGCTTTGTCCTGTTCTACGGTTTTTGAATCCAGATCAGATAACTTTTGACATCTTGGATTCCCCAGCTCACTTTTCTCACAATAATTCACATACACCATCGGTTCCATATCTTTTGGAAGCTCCGGTTCGTAGGCTTTCAGTCTTTCCATAAATACGCCTGCACGAACAGACAGGTCGCATTCTTCGTCTACAATATCCTTCAAGTAAGAAACATAATAATGAATATTACCGCTTTGTAAATCCAACATTACTTCCTGTACCGTATTTTCTCCAATCTCAACATTATCCCGATACTCATACGGATCAAAAGCTTCTGCAATCTCATCCATTGCCTCTGCCAGCTGTTCTGTTGTCATCTTCTCTGGATACATTTCTTCCCGAACATCCCGCATCGGTACATACTTATAATCCGGCAATGCTTTATGAATTTTCTCAATCCCCTCCTGTATCAGTGCAAGTTCTCCATAAAACCGAACATCATCCATCAGATTTCCAAATACAGTATTTCCTTTTACGATTGCAAATTCGGCTTCACTTTTACAATTTCTTTTACAAGAAGAATTCCTTCATAACCTCTAAAAGGTGATAACGCTCCTTGTTCAATTGAAGTATCAATATACTTTAGTTCAACAATGTCACCAATTTTTAAATCATCTGCCGATATTCTTAAATCTTTATCATATATTGGAATTCCAACAGACTGTGTGAGAGTAGCAATAGAACGTTCACCTTCAATCTCCTTTCCACCTATTGCATCTCCATGTATTTTATCAATTTTGATTTGAATCAAGTTTTCTCACGAGTTATTGAATCTTTAGCTCCTCAAAGTGATAGCGTGGTTTTCCTAAGCTCTTCTTTCCGTATTCAATTGCCTTCGTAGGGCAATAGCAGATGCAGGCCATACAGTGTGTACATCTCTTGCCCCACTCAGGTTTTCCATTCTGAATCTGAATATTGTTTATCGGACATTTTAAGGCACATTGTCCGCAGCCAATACAGGCTTCGCTCGCATTAAACAAATCTGCCTTGACTATAAGCTGATAAAAAATCGGATTCACAAGGCCACTCTTGATTCGATCATACAAATTATTTCGAGGTATTGGAAACTTCTGTCTCTCCTTAACTCTTGCTATAGCATCTTCAATATCTGGATTTGCTTTCTCCACAATTTTCACGGCTTCATCTGCCTTTGGTACACCAAACATAGCAATATAGTTCTCCGGCATAACAACTTGTACCGTTCCCATATATGTCAGATGCAACTGTGCTGCAAGTTGTCTATTATATTTTGCTGCATTTCCAATCTCGCTGCCGCAATCCATAACAAACCAAATACGCTCAGCAGATGTCAGTTGTGTTTTAGTAAGCCATTCTGATACTACCCGCGGAATACGCCATGCATATGTCGGAACTACGACAATCACATCCTGTCCCGTCTGTATCAGCGAATTATCCTGTGCTTTAATTTTTGCATTTAGATCTATTATCGTATCCTGCAATGCTTCAGCAAACCGCCTTGCTATATATCGGCTGTTTCCTGTTCCTGAAAAGCAAAAAATCATATGCAGATACACCTCCGTTCTTTTTATCCCGTATAAGCATCCTCAGCAGTGTTTTTGAAATTCTGTTTTTCCAGCCACTGCCTTTTCTCTTCACTCTCCGGAATATTGATTCTTTCTTAATACTCCATTCTTTCTGTAATCAGTTCCACCCAAGCAACCTCAAAACCAACTTTTGCAGCGACATGCCTCTTTTTATTTGCTGATTCTTAAAGACCGCATTCTAATTGACAATCATACGGTTCATCTTCAACATGTTTTTGATTATAAACTTCTGCCTCAACACACCCCATTGATTTATAAAAGGCTTGACTTTCAACGGCTGAGTGTGCAGATATGGAATCCAATAGTTATTCATCGCTTAAACCTGATGTGTTAAAAAGACGCCCGCCAGCATACCATGTAGGATTTACACAGTGCGCAAGTGGGCTATAACCTTTTTCGCCAGAAGAATTTTCAAATTTCTTTTCTGTTAAACACACTGGCTTACTTAAGTTTTAGCGTCCTCTTTCTATTTCTGCAATTTGATGAATAATCTCTGAAAATCCTTCTGAATCAGACTCTAATAATCCGTGTGTCATATCTTCCATAATAAACATCTGTTTATACGGTGCGCTTACTTCTTCAAAATACTCTTGCGCCAATTTGTAATTAGTTTGATAATCCCTGTCACCGTTTATATTATAAAAAGGAACTTGATATTCAACCTTATCCTTGATTGAGAAACTCGCAAATTCACCAGAAGAATAAAAATCCAAATATATACTCATATCTGTATTTAGGTATTGAATCCAATCGCCAACAGAATAGTATGGATTAAAAATTATTGTGGAAATCAAATTATAATCTGCACCCTTTGCCATCATATCATAACCATACTTTTGCATAATCGTGTTCTTGATAGAAAAATGTTCTACCGTCGGATTATCTGGTGTCAACTGTTCTACCAGATTCAGCATTTCTTCATCATTTTGCGCCCATATATAAGCTTCTTGTTTGAATGCTTCTTCATTTTCCAAACAATCTACAAGTTGTCCGGCTCCAATAAAGCATTCATAATACTCTGGATATTCAAGCACCAAATTTGCTCCATATATACTTCCCCATGAATGCCCTAAAACAGTCAGCTTATCCTTTGACAGATAATCCAACACGTACTTTGTAACTTCCTTCCCATCAGTTAAAAGCAAGTCTTTTGTCAAAGCCACATCGTTCTGCTCTTTGCTATAACTTTTCCCACAATTACGCTGATCCCAAGTTACTATCGTATACACATCTGCCCATTTTCTTGTAATCACATAATCCAAGTGACTTGTTGAAGAACCTGGTCCTCCGTGTAAATATAACAAGACAGGATTATCTATATCCTCGCCGTAAATACTAATCCACTGCCTCGTGCCATTAACATCAATATACATAGATTCATTGATGCCACCAGCAGGCGTTTGATTATAGATTGCTTTTCCAATTGCTCTGACTAAAAAGAACACTGCAAGCAATGCCAAAATCAGTATTGCTATCCATTTAATAATTCTAAAAATTTCTCTTTGTATCTTCATCTATGCACCACCAACTTCAATTTTCACCCTCTCATTGTACCACACACTCTCGCCATCACGAAAGTGCCATCATACAATCCTATTATTTAGTTAAATACATTGCATCCACATAATCCTGTAAGCCATTCGGCTTCATTGCAATCTGAATGTAACTTGCTGGCTCCTGCATGGCAAGTCGGACAAGATAGCCTCTATCCTCCAGTACATCAAACACCACATTTGCTTCTGCCCTGTCACACTCTACCACCAGTTCTTTGCCCTCCATATCAGTCATAACAACTGCATTCTTGCTACCATCATAAAAATACAAATTGTATTTCATAAAATCCCTCTTTTTCCTAAATATCAAATAAATTCATCTGATTGTTAATAAGTGACTTTACCTTTCTTTCCTTGATTACATCTGTACTATCTATTTCACCAAATAACAAAGGTGATTTTGGATTGTGCATACCATTTTTTTGCTGGGGACAGGCACTGGATGACTCCCATAAATAGCTTTTTTGTACTTTTGAAAAAGCTCAATTACAAATCGAACATTTTCTCGAACATCTAGCTAAATGGCATTGCTTTTTTCTTACATCTGCCCAAACAGCTTCCATTCCTTCTTTGAAAAACTCTATTTCCATGTCAGATGACAAATTACGATATGCAGTTTTTTCAATTCGATCACATCGCATAATGATGTTTCTGTATTCGATTGAATCATCTATCATGCTCCAACCACTCCTTTAGTAATTTTGCCTTTTTCTGATAGCAATATAATTCCTTAATCGTTCCGATGACTTGTTGCTCGGCATCCTTAGTGTCCTCATCACCTGATACTTCTATACCGACAGAGCGTTTCACATTATATTCAAGCCAACCTAACATTCCCATATAACTTCCAGACAGTACCTCATCCCATTCTACATCTGCTAAGTTCATATGCTTTCCATACGCTTTTACAATTGCATCAAAATAGCTTTTATCCAAGTTCCCTTTGCCGTCATCTGCCCAATAATTAATGACTTCCAAAAGTTCCTGATATGGATTTACATATCCAGCAGCTTCCCAATCAATAAGGAATGGATCATCATTGTTCCACATCACATTTTTCGGGTCTAAATCTCTGTGACTGATAACCTGATTCTGCACAAGAACTTCCTGTGCCTCGCACACCTGCTTGTTCCACTCTATAATGTCGTTAAGTGATTTTTCGTATTGCTCCATCCATGTTTTGTCTGTTATGCCTTGACCTTTAGCCAGTTGCAAATATTTTTCCCACTCATAGAGAGAGGTCTCTGCTTCTTCCGGAACAACACCATTTACGATAATATTTAGACTATGCATTTTACCCAATATATCTCCGATATTAGCACAATGCATTTCGTATATATCCGGTGCAAAAATGGATTTTCCATCTATCCAATTGAAAACCATATAATAACATCCATCTTTTTCATGAATTTGCTTGCCGTCTACTGTCAGTGCTGCAACTACCGGAATACTATTTGCAAAAAGCGCTGCTATCTTCTCTGAATTAATTGTATTCTTCAATGCAGTTGGACGCTTCATAATTTCACTATTTAGCACTTTGACAGCATAACTTCCGCTTAAAGTACAGACACGAAACATTTTATGCAACAAACCGCCTTTTACTTCCACAGGTTCGCCTATCACTTCTCCTAAATTAAGAGCGTTCATTACCTTATTTATCTGATTAAAATTCATCCGCATCCTCCGGCATGTTTCTAACATGCTCCAAAAATTCCATACAACTCTGTTCTTCTTCAAAGCTGTACTCATATCCTAATTTTTCAGCGACTCCCGGTGCAACCGCACTGAAAAGCTCCGTCATAGCAAATACAGCTCTCCAGCCGAGTTTAGTACCAGGGTCGAGTAGACGCACCCCTCTCAGGGCACGCCCCTCACAGAATCGGACATGCGGCTTTCCCGCATCCGGCTCTTCATATGGCTGATCTTTTATCAAATCTCTGAGTATTCAATACTTTTCTCCTTGAAAGTTGTTTTCTTGCTTTGCCAATCTCTGAGTATTGCACAAGTTACCTTCTTGGTTATTGCCATATGTGGCTCCCTTCCCTCCTGCGGCATTACCCGCATTCATCGGTACTATGAAGCCATCCGACTGCCTATACTTCTTTTGCTTCTCTTCTTTTGGTTGAGTAAGCATACTCTGCTTCTTTTCTCTAAAGTAGAGAAAGTATAGGCTCTCTCCAGTTGACGTACAATCCTTGTATAGCATGAATAGTTCCCTCCGACACCGCAGAGCTGTGTGAAATCTCACCTTAACGATAAACCCACATATTGTCTTCCCCTCAGACCACAGAGTCGACGCTCTGATTTGTTAGTATTTCGGTGCTCTATAGCTATCCCTACTATCTCGCTGTCTACGCTTAGCACGCCGTATTACTGTGACACACCCAAGACTCACTTCAAATGCTATGGTTAGCAGCTTATTTGACAGGAGTTCCACCTGTCGGATTGCACGCCCTTCGCTGGACGCACGGTCTGGCACCTAATGTTCTCCCCCCATCTAGCTAAATGGCATTGCCGGATGGTTCTTACTAAAATCCAATCGTAATTTTTTATAAAGCCCTTGCATTTTCCCACCAGATCGCATATAATATAAACGACAGGACTTCCCACACCTCTCACGCAAGTGATGTGTCCCATGGGGAGACATTTTTTTATTAGGAGAATTTACTTATGAGCGATACCCACACAGATGAACTCTCCGAAATCATGGACGTTAAAGAGCCTATTACATACGATGAGCAAGTCAAAAGAATTGCTGCAAAAGGCTTTATCGTTGAGAATCCTGATTCTTGCAAAGAGTTCTTGAAGCAGGCTAACTACTATCGCTTGTTGGCCTATTACTTGCCTTTCAAGAATCATTGAGCAAATTGAATTTTATCTGAGAACGCAGATTTCATATCGTCTTTCATTTGAACATGGAGCATTAGGATATTTAAATGCCATCACATTCAATTTCCATCATAATGACGAGATTTTCAAAGAAAAAATTGCTGCGTGTATTGCAGACAACAAACTAACACTCGTTGTCAAACATCACAATCAAAAATACGGCGGCAAATTTCCTTTGTGGGTAATCATTGAGTTCTTCTCTATGGGAACGCTTTCTTATTTGTACGCTGACTTGTTGACACCAGATAAAAAACAGATCGCTGCGACTTCATTTAATACATCCGCTGACTGTCTTCAAAGTTGGCTGCGTTGTCTTACTGATCTACGCAATCGTTGCGCACACTATTCAAGACTTTATTATTGGATTTTTTCTGCTGTTCCGAAAACTCCACAAAATGCTCCATATACTTTTGATAGAAAACTATTTTCTCAAATCCTTATGTTAAAATATCTCTACCCCGATAAAAGCAAATGGAACAGCTCCGTTTATATTAGCATAGAAACTCTTGTTGATGAATACCTTCCAGATATTTCATTAAAACATATCGGTTTCCCTGAAAACTGGAAAGAGTTACTCAAAGCCTAAACAAATTTCCCACCTAGTCACAAACGGCTGAGTGGGATTTTTTATGCCTTACCACCAGACAATTGTGCTTATTTCGTTCACAATATAAGCACGGTTGTCTGTTTTTTCAGGATCTGTAGCTAGAAGACATTCATAGTACCAGTGTCTGTTTTTGCCGGGGACAGGCACTGGATGTCCCTATGAACGAAGCCCTTTTACAAGAGTCTGAAATTCCTGCTCGGTATCCACAAAATGATACGGTGCATACTCTCCATATGCTGTTGGTCTGCTAATTGTTACAAGCTGTACTCCCTTATATCCAACTGCTCGATTCAGTTCCCTTTTTAATTCTGCCAGATGCTTTCCATGAGTTGTTTTTAAAGCAAAACAACCATGTGCATAACGATCTTTCGCTACCAAATAACACATTATTCAGCACCTCCTTAAATTCATGCTCATTCCTAATCAATCCACATTCATACCTTTCTCGCATTACTCCTCCCGTCTCTTTTTGCCGGGGACAGGCACTGGATGTTTTCTGTCAGGCAATGAATGATAGTCTGACACAATTTTTTCCATTGTGATGGTTTTCATGCTGGATATAAGGTTTTCTTTTAGCATGTCATATGTTTGATTAAGTACATTTCTAATATTTCTACCAACTGGACAAAAATGAGATGGTTTGGAATGAACACCTATCATTTTATCAATTGCTTGGGGATCTACAGAAGAACAAATACTATAGAGCGAAATATCCTGAAGCGGAACTGCCAGCGTTGTGCCACCTGTTCCAGATTTTACATCTATGATTCCGTCTTTCTTCAGCGCACTGATAATGTTTCTAATAGTAACTGGATTACATCCAGTTGATAGGGATAGCAGTTCACTTGTCACTTTCTTTTCTTTACCATATTCATTTATAAATATCAGGCAATGAACTGCAATCGAACACTTATTACTGATATGCATAAAATCAATCCTCCGTTTTTTTCATTTCCATTTTATCCTGACTTTTAGCTACTGTAAATATTGACACTACACCACGTACCTGTTATACTGAATCCATGTTGTAGTTTTATTTTTTACATCAAAGGAGGATTAAAATGAAATATTATATGATAGTTTTCAGTCCAACTGGTGGAACAGAAAAGGTTGCAAAAGCGATCACGAAAAACTGGAAACAAATCGAAACAATCGATCTGACTCTTCTAGATACTGATTACACTAAAATTTCTTTTGAAAAAGATTCGCTAGTCCTGATTGCGATGCCGTCTTTTGGTGGTGTGGCACCCGGTCTTGCCTTAGAAAGGCTTTCTATGCTCAAAGGAAACAATGCAATGTGTGTTGTTACCGCAGTATATGGAAACCGTGCTTACGAGGACACCCTGTTACAGATGCAGGATTACGCACAAACATCCGGATTCCAGGTGATTGCAGCTATCTCAGCCGTAGCAGAACACTCTATCATCCGCAAATACGCAACTGGAAGACCTAATTTGAATGATTATAAAGAACTCTCTGAATTTGGTAATCGGATTCTTGAAAAAGCTGCTTCTGGCGCATTATCAACACCTGTAGTTCCCGGCAACAGACCGTACAAAAAAGCAGGAACTGGAATGATTCCCAAGGCAGATGCTACCTGTACCTCTTGCGGTCTATGCGCACGAAAATGTCCATCTGGAGCTATCTCTGCCGACGAACTGAAGCTTTCCGACAAAAGCAAATGTATCTCCTGTATGAGATGTGTGTCCATATGCCCGGTTCATGCAAGAAAGGTCAGCCAGCTTATGACTTCAATCGCTGCCGCTGCACTCAAAAAAGCCTGCTCTATTGAAAAAGAAAATGAGCTGTTTATTTAAAGTTCAAACATATGCTTTTAACCCTTCCATTCTATAATTTGGCCTGGAATGGTTAACTATTATTGTCAACACCCTCATTGCAGCCTTCTACGCGACCTTCATCCATCACCCTATTCTAGATAGTGATCCAATTCTGCTTCAACGACACTGTTTTTATGAATATTCGGATGTTCAAACATCTTACCCTGAGCAAAGACAATTTCTACATTGCGAAGTGCACGCAGATCCTCTAAAGGATTTTTTGCGGTCACAATAAGATCAGCGCATTTTCCAACTTGCCGGGGACAAGCACCGGATGCTTTTGCTCTAAATACTCCATTGAGGTCTCATTCCGAATCTGATTAAAACTCCTCCCAAGTCCGACCGTTCAGATCATTTGCGATTACATCGGTGTTTTGCATTGTTTTATATCCGAACTTTCTTGACGAACTTGGTAAGTTTTCATATCCACCATATAATATGGACACCTCTCTTTGATACACTGCACATTTTGATCAGAGTATTCACACTTCATATGTTCATACTCCAATATAACATCATAATGACTATTCACATATTCGACACCATTCTTAAACGCAATCATTGCATCTCTTTTACAGCATCTTGGACCATTTATCTTTCCTAGTTCACTAGTCGCATTTGAAGTAAACTGCATATGATTTCCCCAGGTTCCATCTGTTGATAGAGGACCTGTTCCATCAATAATTGATAGTGCAGCACCAATTGAAGTAATTGCACCACAAATACCCCACAATCCACACATTGCCCCAGGCATTCTAAGACCTTCTGACATTAGTTTTTCAAGAGCATTGTCAATATCAATGTTTCCTCCAGCATTTTTATATGCTACAAGCAAGCTTGCACCATCTAATATATGGTGTTCCGGTCCATGAATACTAATATATTCTTTTCGTGCAATCTTCTTAAAAATGTGAACCGGATTTGTTCCATTTTCCAATTTAATATCTTTAATTATCAATTCTGCCTTTTCATGTACTGTCATAATACCCTCCAAATTACGCTTTAGAATCAACAACTCACACCAATACCTGTTCCCAACATTCCCCCTCTTTCTAAATACCTCTTTGCCTACCTCTGAAGTGATGTTTTTTCCGGATATTTTTCTATCAAAGTAGGCAGAGTACCACGTCCATAGGAGTTAAGCACCCTTTTTATTCTTTTACCACTGCCTCAATTGCATGTTCCAGCGATTTTGCAATTATCTCAATCGGCATCGATGCAAGCGGTCTATCCTTATTTGCCACCTGCTCAGACGAATATGGAACATGAATAAAACCTGCCTTCATATTTGGATAGCTTCTAGCAGCCAAATGAAGTACACGATACATCACACTATTGCACACATAGGTACCTGCCGAATAGGAAACACTACATGGAAGTCCATGTGCCCTCACATTTTCCACCATTGCTTTCACTGGAAGTGTTGAAAAATAAGCATCTGGTCCATCTTTTTCTAGTGACTCATCCTCTGGACTGTCACCTGCATTATCTGGAATGCCTGCATCAGCCAAGTTGATTGCCACCTTCTCCACGGTCACACAAGCTCGTCCGCCTGCCTGACCCACATTTATAACAACATCTGGCTGATCTTTTTCCACTGCCTCTTTTACTATCTCTATACTTTTCTTAAAAACAGTTGGAATCTCTAGCTTAATAATCTGTGCCCCTTCAATGATGTCTGGAAGTAGCTTTACTGCCTCATAAGCTGGATTGACATTTTCTCCGCCAAATGGATCAAAACCGGTCACTAATACTTTCATAAAATGGTTTTTATCATCCTTTATATCCGAAATCTGACAGCAATAGTCAATTGCTAACTGCTGATATAGTTTTTCTTTTATATAATCCATATCCATCACCTCACACTATATTTTTTTGCCGATGGCAGGCACCGGATGTGTGGAACGCTTACCGTCAAATGACGGATATTCAATAATCACCCCAATCATCCTGAGCATCATCATAATTTTCATATTCGTCAATATGATCATAATAAAAATCATCGGCATCTTCATACTCATAATTTTCTTTTTGGGATGAACGTCTTCTTGTTTTTTTACTTGGGCGGTGCAAGGCACAATACTCACTTCCTGCATCCTTTAATGAATCACATCTTGACTCAATACACTTATGTTCTTCGCAATAATGACAAGCAGGAAGCTTTTCATTTTCACAGTTTGTGACTTCACACTTTCTTGCCTGCCTGCGCCGCTCGTTTCGTTCTTGATTCCGTTCTTTCTTGTAGGACTGTTTTGCCTCATCTGTCGCATAATACCAAGCATTATTTCTCAAAAGTACACTTTCCGAATAGCTTATATCCATCCTATATTTGCGATAGCCACTTTCAAGAATTGCACTTATATGCAGCTTTCCACAAGTTATATGGTTAAGATTAGAATGATCACTACGGCACTTATTATTAAATACACAATTGCTTTTTGCCGAGGACAGGCACTGGATGTTTTCTTCTGATCCATTCCTTCACCTTCTTTTTGATAATCAACAATTCTGCGAACTGGAATTTCTCACTTTTTCATCTTAGGAGCAATAAGCAGCACCATTGTCACAAGAAAATATACAGCATACAGTAACCAAGTAATTGTATTGCTCCAAGGAAAACTCTTTTCATGAAAAGTCCCTCCTTGTCAAACCGGGTAGTTATCGACTTAATTGGTATCCAAGATTATATGCATTTTGCAAATCCATAGGGAATAATTCATCATGTGTTTTCTTTTTTACGTTCTCATCAAAACTACTCATATTGAATTTTGAATAGTCAGATACCTGGAGAGTATTGTAACACGGATACAAAACAACATCTCCGTTTAATTTTCCAAATTCATCCATATAATGTTCGAATTCTTTTTTGTACATTTTATCGTAAAATTCCTGTGTTGCATTCATTGTAACAAACATTCCAACATTCACTTTTCCTTTAAAGTAATTGCTGTAATCATCGTATGAAAGCATGGAAAAAAGCAATCTTTCTGCAAAAGCAAAATACCGGCTTGTCGGTCTTCCAAAATAAATCGGAGTACCGATAAAAAGTGCACCTGCCGAAAAGACTTTGTCAATTATAGGTGAAAGTTCATCTTTCCAATAGCAATGGCACCGCTCTACATCTTTTCTTTTGCAGAGCATACAACTCCTACAGCCTGTAAAGTTCAAACCATATAAATCGATATATTCTACTTCTGCACCAGCAGACTCTGCTCCCTTGGCTGCAGATTTCAAAAGCTGTGCTGCGTTCCAATTTTTTCTTGGGCCTGCATTTAAAATAATAGTCTTCATAGTCACTAACTCCACAAATTGTGACGCACATCTTGCAGAAAGCCTTTTTCAAACACGCTCTGGCAAAAATTCGCTGAGACAATGATAAATTTTTCCATCGACTCCGGTTTCCTGATGCGCATAAATCAATGAATTGCAGATTGCTTCTTCTACTGATTCCGCAGCCATCCGGAAAACCAGATCCAGCCGGTCTTCCGGAAAGCACGAAATCGAAAGAAGTTTCTCTTTTTCTGCTGCCGGAAGATAATTTCCGTTTGTAAATCCAATGAAAACATCTCCGCTTCCATGTCCCATATAAGAACCGGTCCGGACAAGTCCAACGGCCGCGCGTTTTAATACACGTTTCAACTGACGCGCAGAAAGCGGAATATCAGTACCGATTATAATCATAATCGATCCTTCGTCCTTTGAGTTCTTCGGGTGCAGTTCCTGCGCGATTCTGTTTCCAACCGGCTGACCGCAGATCATCAGATCCTCCATACGACCAAAATTGGACTGAACCAAAGCTCCAAGCGTATATGTTTTTCCAGCAAAGTCCAGCACCCGCGAAGACGAGCCAATGCCACCTTTTAAACCACAGCAGACGGTTCCCCGTCCCGCGCCCACGCACCCCTGTTCAAACGCTTCAGAAGCGCTTTCTAAAGCCTGAATAACGTGATGCACTTCCACTGCACGCTCCTGGATCGGATTGATTAAAGAATCATTCGTTTCTCCTACAACCGGATTGATGCTTCGCACTTTGATGTGATCCCCGGCACATTTCTGTATCGTATATTCAACCAATGCATCCGAAACCTTTCCAACGTTCAGGGTATTGGTCAGGCAAATCGGTGTCTCTATCACACCGAGTTCCTCAATTTGAATCGTTCCTGCTGTCTTCCCGTATCCATTTAATGTAAACACACTGGCAACCGGTTTCTTTACGAAAACATTTCCATCGCACGGGATAACAGCCGTCACGCCGGTTTTATGACCATTTTCTTCCACCGTACAGTGCCCGACCTTCACTCCCGGCACATCAGTAATCAAGTTTGCCTTCCCGCACGGAATGCTTCCTACCTTATATCCATAGGAGCGGATGTCCTTTGCTCCATTCATACCAAATCCTCCAATTCAGCATCCAAAACAAGTCTTGTACCGATTAGTTGGTTGCCGTCATAAATTCATCCATGATTTCTTTGCGGATTTTCTCAAGAAGTTCCGGTGCCTTTCCTCCAACCGGCTTCCCGTCCAGTTCATTCGCATACATGCAGAGCTTGCTTGAACTTGTAACAAGAACCTCATCTGCATCAAACATTTCATCCAGAGTATATGGAGTCTCACTCACCGGAATTTCAAGCTTTTTACATGCTTTAATCAGATGAGCTCTTACAATTCCCGGCAGAATCAGGTTATCTGTCGGCGCTGTAATCAGTTTGCCGTCCTTAATGATGTGGCAGTTGCTGTGCGCGCACTCCGTAATCCGCTTTCCCGGTCTGTAAAATACACACTCTTCCGCCCCTGCTCTTTTTGCCTTCTCAGCTGCCATGACAGACGGAATCAGATTCAACGTCTTGATGTTGCAATGGAAAAATCGCGTATCCTCTGCTGTAATCAGCTTAATTGGCTTCGTCCCATCCGCGATTTCTGCCGGCTTTAACATAATCCACAAATTTGCCTTTCCTTCCGGGAATACATGGTTACGCATGCCGGTACCTCTTGTTACCTGATAATAAACAAACAGATTTCCGGTATCCATTTTGTTTACCATTTCCTGGAGCAAGTCCGCCAGTTCTGCTTTTGTCACAGGCACTTTGATATCCAGAAGTCCGGCGCTGTTGAATAAACGATCAATATGTTCATTCAATGCAAAAATTTTATAGTTTCTTGACAGCCCTGCGTCATAAACCCCATCTCCGAACCAGCATACTCTGTCATTCATTGGAATGCTCATCTCGTCCAGCTCGCCAAATTTTCCATTATAATATCCTAATGTTTTCATTCTCTTTTCCTCCATTTTCTCAAAAAAAGCAGCAAATGCCTAGAGCATGTTTGAAAAAGACTTTTGCAAGATGTGCGTCACAATTTGTGGAAGATTTTGCACAGATGAGAGCATCGTAGTGGGCTATGACAACCAAATTTGGGCAAAAGATACCGCAAATTGAAGCGTGCAGATTGCGGGAATGATTTTTCAAACACGCTCTAGTGTTGAAGCGCAAAAAAATAGGCAAAAATGCTTTACAAACACCTTTGCTTGCTTAAATGATATTATCATTATAATTCTTTTTTTCTAAAATGCAATCCCTATTTTTTTATAAATTACTTTTTTTGCAAAATATGCCGTTTTTTTCAAACATGCTGCGGCGGGGTCTAACTCCTCCCCGCTGCAGTTTTTGCCGGGGACAGGCACTTTTTTTCCCTTGAATTTAGCGATGCGCATTTTCATATGCTTTTCGGATTTCCTCCGGCAAGCGGTCAGGAATCAGTGACTTTAGTCTGTCCTCACTGCCGTCTTTGATTGCCTGCTCATAGTACCAACATTTGAATTTCAGTATATCCAGCGTCTGGTTCATATGCTCAAGCTCTGCTTCCATGTGCACCCGTTGCGCCTCAAACATTGCCTTTCGCTGCGGGTAGGTAGCCGGTCCTTCTACGCACCAATCCATGAACTGCCGAATGTCCTTGATCTCCATGCCAGCCTTTTTCAGACATTCAATGACCCGGAGCGCTTCAATCTCCGCCTCACTAAACTTGCGGATGCCGGATACCCGTTCCATGTTCGGAAAAAGTCCCTGTTTATCATAATAGCGCAGCGTAGAGATGGGCAATCCGAACATCTCTGCCACCTGTCCAATTGAATACATAAATTTTCCTCCAAAAAAATTTCAAAAAACATCTTGACCTAAAGTTAGGTTTAGGCGTTACTATGAGAATAACACAAAGAATATAAAAATGCAAGGAGTGTTCTACGATGAATAAAAAAGTACTAATCATTTCCTCAAGTCCCCGTAATGGCGGCAACTCCGAAACGCTTGCGGCAGCGTTTGCCAAGGGCGCACGGGAGGCGGGCCATCAGGTAGAAACTGTGTATCTGCGAGAAAAGCAGGTTGGCTTCTGCAAGGGCTGTCTTGCCTGCCTGAAGTTGGGGCACTGCGTCATCCAAGACGATGCCGTAGAAATTGCTGCCAAAATGCATGATACCAATGTGCTGGTGTTCGCAACACCCGTCTACTATTACTGCGTCAGCGGTCAGCTCAAGACTATGCTGGATCGTGCCAACCCATTGTTCGATACGGACTACGCCTTTACGAAAGCCTATCTGCTTGCAGCGGCGGCAGAGGACGCACCTGAAACCTTTGCGGGTACAGAGAAAGCCGTGCAGGGCTGGGTAGACTGCTTCCCCCGCTGTGCGCTGGCTGGCACAGTGTTTGCAGGCGGCGTAAACGGCGTGGGAGAAATCGCAGGTCATGCTGTACTGGAGCAAGCCTATCAGATGGGCAAGGAGGTGTGAGCCATGGCAGTTAAACAAACGGCAGGCAGAGAGGCTTTGGGGAAATTTGCTCCCAAATTTGCGGAATTGAATGATGATGTGCTGTTTGGGCAGGTGTGGAGCAGGGAAGACAAGCTTTCCCTGCGAGACCGCAGCATTGTAACAGTGGTGGCGCTGATGGCGCAGGGGCTGACGGATTCGTCCTTTCAGTACCACCTGACAACTGCAAAGAACAACGGTGTGACCAAAACGGAAATTGCGGAGATCCTGACACATGCGGCATTTTATGCGGGCTGGCCTAAGGCGTGGGCGGCCTTCCGTATGGCAAAGGAGGTATGGGCGGAGGACGATGCCGCCGACGCAAAAGCCAAGCATCAGAATGAAATGGTCTTTCCCATCGGCGCACCCAATGATAACTTTGCGAAATATTTTATTGGCCAAAGCTATCTCGCACCTCTTTCTACGCAGCAGGTCGGCATTTACAATGTGACCTTTGAACCCGGATGCCGCAATAACTGGCACATTCATCACGCCAAAAACGGCGGCGGACAGATCCTCGTTTGTGTGGCCGGTCGAGGTTACTATCAGGAATGGGGCAAACCGGCACAGGAGCTGCGCCCCGGCGATGTGGTAAATATTCCGACCGGGGTCAAGCACTGGCACGGTGCTGCGCCGGACAGCTGGTTCTCTCATCTGGCGGTAGAGGTTCCGGGGGACGAAACCTCCAATGAATGGTTGGAAGCCGTGGACAACACAGTATATTTTAAGGCAACAGGCAAGGAGGTCTGAATATGGAAAAACTGAATCTGACACAGGAATGGGACAAGGTGTTCCCGAAAAGCGACAAGGTGGATCACAAGAAAGTAACCTTTCACAACCGCTATGGCATCACACTCGCGGCGGATATGTACACGCCGAAGGGCACAGAGGGTAAGTTGCCCGCCATTGCCGTCAGCGGTCCGTTCGGTGCGGTAAAGGAGCAGTCCTCCGGTCTGTATGCGCAGAAAATGGCGGAGCTTGGCTTCTTGACGATTGCCTTCGACCCGTCCTACACCGGCGAGAGCGGCGGTACACCCCGCTATGTCGCTTCGCCGGACATCAACACCGAGGATTTCTGCGCAGCGGTAGACTTCCTCTCCATACAGGAGAATGTTGATCCGGAGCACATCGGTATCATCGGTATCTGCGGTTGGGGCGGCATGGCGATCAATGCCGCAGCCATTGACACCCGTATCAAAGCGACCGCTGCTATGACCATGTACGACATGACCCGTGTAAACGCCAACGGCTATTTTGACAGTGAGGATTCTGAGCAGGCACGCTTTGAGAAGAAAAAAGCCATGAATGCACAGCGCACGGAAGATTACAGGAGTGGTACTTATGCATTGGCAGGCGGTGTTGTCGATCCGCTACCAGAGGATGCTCCGCAGTTTGTGAAGGACTATTACGCCTACTACAAAACGCCACGTGGCTATCACCCCCGTAGCCTGAACTCCAACGGCGGTTGGAATGTGACCTCCTCGCTATCGTTCCTAAATATGCCGATTTTGCAGTACAGCAGCGAGATTCGCTCTGCCGTACTGCTGGTACACGGGGAAAAGGCGCACTCTCGCTATTTCAGTGAGACAGCTTACAGCAAGCTGACCGGCGACAATAAGGAATTGCTCATTATCCCCGGCGCAAACCACACCGACCTTTACGATCAGATAGACATCATTCCGTTTGGAAAGCTGAAAGCGTTCTTTGAGGAATATCTGAAATAAGTGCCTTGTGCTTCTGCCTGTTGGCGGACATGATATTTTTGCTTGATCCGAACAATTTCCTGATGACAACTAAAAAGTCCACCAGTCATGATGCACTACGCATCGCACTGGTGGACTTTTTCTGTAAATATATAAAAATAGGTATTCATATATCGCCATAACTAATGTCGTTATCGTAGGCATGAAGGTCTTCCTTCAGGAAATCCGCTTTACGAATATACATCGAATTTACCAGCTCCCCTTTTTCATGGAGTAGGCTGAATTTTAATGTGCTGGTGGAAGATGTATTTCATGTAGAAGAATGAGCTGGAGATTTTATCTCCAGCTCATTCTTCCTCTCTGCAAACTGAAATTTTACCTATCACACAATAAACAGGCATAAGTTCTTTCATTCCCTCAACCAGACTGTCCTCATGCATACCATCGTTTCCAGCACACCTGTCATATTCACTTTTTCTTTCATTGTTTGTCGCCTTCCACTGCCTTTCTTACTTCTTCCACCCACTCTGCACTATGACAGCAAAACAGTTCTTCATGCTGCATGTTGTGTCTCCGAATGTCCGGATTTTTGAAATAAGTACAATATCTCTTTTCGTATTTTTTTCCCATCTTTGTTGCGTAAAACACGTGGATTGTTGTTCCCGGCACATCAATTCCATGCTGGACTTTTGTAACCAGATCCGAATAGAACTGATTATAAATACTCTGTTTTGTAATCCACGGACTTCCTCCTTTACCGATTCCAAACATATTCAAAAATCCATTATATAATTCTTTTTTAGCCTCGTCTGTCTTGTTCAGCTTTTTCTGCATAAATTTCGGAAGAGCACCTGTATGTACCATTTTATACATGAAAGGCACTACCATGGATGCCTGAATTTTTGCCACAAGATTACCTGCTTCATCCATATCGCTGCTCCCAATGATTCCATGTTCTATATGAATTCTTTTTCGCTGAATCAAAAGAGATACAAAACTTCCACCAAGAGAACACCCATACGCTGCTTTAATACTCCCACCATGTTTTTTCCTGATTTCCTGCTCAATCTTTTCGCATTCATCTTCCATTGAATAAAATTCTGTTTTCTCATTTGGATCAAATCCATCATAAGAAACTGTTACTGTATAAAAATAAGAGTGTAATCCATCCAGTACATGATCAAAACTGCTATACAGACAACAGGTACCAGGAAATAAAAATATCACTGGTTTACTACTGTCTCCGCTTTCATAAAATTTCATATCTGGCCTCCTTTAGTTTTTTCATATAAGCATAAAATTGCTTATGCAGCTCCCTCATTTCATCTGGTGCCTTCCTGGCATGTTGATACATAAATTTATCTCCAAAGCTACTTTCGAATGTAACAGCAAGCATAATCTTCCAGTCTTTTCCCGCTCTTTCCGGGCAATCTGCTTCGTAATATGCATCTGCAATCGGCACCACCATGGCAAGATGACATAATTGCCACATATGCATATCCACTACTTTCTGATATGGTATATGAGCATGCCTTAATATCTTTGAAAACTGCTTTGTCTTTTCGGATTTATTTCCTGATATTTCTGCAAATGTTGTCGGCTGAATCATTCTTGGAGTGAGTGCGGCATCAAGGATACCATCATTATTTATACTTCCGCCCGCTCCTGGAAAAGCAGGCAATATTCTCCCTTTTCCAACAATATCTTCCCATTTTTTATAACTGTCCAATGAATTTACCATTGTAACAATTGTATTGCTTTTATTATTTTTTAATTCAGCAAGTGCTTCATATAGCTGATTTCCCCTGACAGTTAGCAAAATAAAATCGTAAGCATCATTATCTGACAATTCTCCAAGAATCGTGGCTTCTGCCCGCCTTATGTTCTGGTTTTATGTCCTCTTTTTCATTTTCACAAAACTGCCAGCACTCATGTTAGTAACATCTAACTCTCGTTTACTAAAAAACCGTGTGAAAACAAAACTGTAATTTCACACGGTTTCTTTTCTTATGCATTCAGTATATCACTTTTACCTGATTAATCAACCAAATTTCGTCTTCATAATATTAAAAATTTCATGTTCATGCGAATTATATTCACTGCACTTGGAATGTAATTTATCCCCTCATCTGGTCATTAAAATAATAATTTACATACAAACAAACTTCTTCCGAAGATACATTCTAAGCAGTATGATTCCCATATCGACAAACACAAATAACACAATTAAATTCACAAGCAGATATTCTCTGATTACATCTCCTAGCACTGCAATCCCCGAAAGACTTCCAAGTTAAAACATCTGAGAAGTTTTTCCTACATTTTTTGTATCGTTTTATTTTTTTCTATTCTATTGAATAAAAAATGATAATTCTATCCGAATGTGTTTCCTCATACCAGATGCAATATTCTTCGGAACTCTCCTCATTGTCTTCGCGGAAATTAAGGACTTCTACGAATTCACCCGATGTAGACAACACACGACTTCCACATGCACCGTATGCGGAAACTGATCCACAGGCGTCACATCCTTAAGCTCATACCCATTCGCTCTTAAGAACTTCACATCCCGCGCAAGTGTCGCACTGTCGCAGCTTACATACACAACTTTCTCCGGCTGCATATCCACGATCGTCTGAAGCAGGGATTCCTCACAGCCTTTTCTCGGCGGATCGACCACGATCACATCTGCGTGTGCGGTCTCTCCGTTATGTGTCTTTTCATATTCTTTGTAATACTCCGGCAGGACTTCTTCTGCCTTACCTACATAGAATTCCGCATTCGTAATATCATTGATCTTCGCATTATTCCTTGCATCGTCAATGGCCTGCGGTACGATCTCCACGCCATATACCTGCTTTGCTTTCTTTGCAAGGAACAGGGAAATCGTTCCGATTCCACAGTACAGGTCCCACACCGCCTCATTGCCGGTCAGGCCTGCATAGTCTAATGCCAGTCCGTATAATTTCTCTGTCTGGACCGGATTCACCTGGTAGAATGACAGCGGAGATATCTGGTACTTGATCTCACCGATATAGTCTGTGATGAACTCCTGTCCCCACAGAAGGCGGATCGTATCGCCCATGATCACATTCGTCTTCGCTGTGTTCGTACTGAGAGTGATGCTTGTCATACCCGGAATCTGACGTAGCCGTCCGACCAGATCATGACAGTGCGGAATCGTCTTTCCATTGATGACCAGACATACCATGATTTCATCTGTCTTGAATCCGTAACGGAGCAGTACATGGCGTACCAGCCCTTTATGCTTCACTTCATCGTATGCCGGAATTTTGAATTCTTCCATGAAGTCCAGAATACAGTTCAGGATCTCTTCGTTGACTTCCACACCAAGTGCGCAGTCTGTATTCTCGATAATGCTGTGTGTTCTTCCGGCATAGAACCCGGCAATCACTCTGCCGTCTTTATCTGTTCCGATCGGGAACTGCGCCTTATTCCGGTAGCGGAACGGCTGCATTCCTTCTCCGTCCATGCCGACAGCCGGATGCATGATCTGATCCAGAAGTTCTGTCGGAACTTCTCCGATCCGCTCCAGATTGCCGCGTACCTTTGCTTCTTTAAATGCAAGCTGTGCCGGATACTTCATCTCCTGGATCTGACAGCCGCCGCATTTTCTTGCCATCGGACAGACCGGCTCTTCCACACGGTCTTTTGATGGAGTCAGGACATTCATCAAGCGGGCATAGCCGTAATTCTTCTTGGCTTTCATTACTTTCGCCTCTACAACATCCCCGATGATGGCATCTTTGATAAACAACGTGTATCCCTCCACCTTGCCGATGCCTTCTCCTCCGACTCCGATATCTTCTATTTTTACCTTTACTATTTCATTCTTCTGCATCATTAGATAACTGTCTTTCTGATATTTGATTCAAACAGGCGGTTATATCCCAGCCAGTCATTTCCTTTTTTATCTTTGAATAACTCTGTCAGTGTCTGCATCTTGGCATCTGCATTGTCTGCAAGATTCAGTGCCATCGCCTCGGCAAGTGCCGGTTTCTTCGGTGAACCGTATTCCAGTTCTCCGTG
>ERZ857922.672-NODE-672-length-49453-cov-5.843860_pt1 | contig 49453 bp, 55 predicted proteins | sample MGYA00519579_ERZ857922 | MGnify/ENA primary metagenome ERZ857922 (study PRJEB31778, sample SAMEA3449375) | human gut metagenome | biome: human gut; feature: human-associated habitat; material: faeces | place: United Kingdom | collected 2010/2012 ... | reverse complement strand
TTGTCTAATATACTGTGCTTTTACAACAAAAGAAGGCCTTTTCAGTGGCCTTCTTATTATCAATTATAATCTTATTAATTTGCTATTCTATTGACAAATTACTCATTTTTTATAAAAAAGTATCATTAAAATCATTTGAATCACACATACACCTATAAAATATATAGTTAATATTGGAACTATAACCGGTACAATATCTAATAACGCTGTCCAATCACTTTTTAGCATCAATTCTTTTATATAATTTATACACATTAGCAATGTAGTTACGCTAATAATATTATTTATAAACATTGAATAAATAAAATATCTGCTTTTATTACAAAAACAGATGATATTAATAAATAAAAGCAATAAGTTAACAAACAAAAACAACCCAATAATTAATACCATTATTTTTAACCTCCTATATACCAATAAATCTTCAAAAAAATAATTTTATTAGATATTTTAATGTTCTTCGAAACGATTTTTATTGTCATAATACTTCTTATCATTTATCAATATTTTGATTTATTTATACCCCATATCGTTTCACTCAACTATTATTTTTCTAACTTTTTTATATAAATATAGATAATTAATTAGACTTTTTTTGATACCTCTTCAATTATTCTTTCTGTATTATTTCCTTTTTGGCCATTAATCGCATCATAAATAAGTCTATCCAAATCTTTTTCATTCATCATTATAACTTCACCATTTTTTATAAGTTTTATTGTTTTATCTGATAAAAATATTTTTTCACCAATTTCTGAATATTTTAAAACGGGAACATTTTCCATCTTATTCATCAATTGTATAAAATCAGTTGGACAATTTAAAAAAGCAGTGTGTTTACTTATATCATGTAAAATTATATTTGCATCACAAACGAAAACACTATTTAATACATCTCTTAAAAAATAACATGCAACAAAGAAATCCACCATTTCCATTAGAACTTGAGAAATCCATATTCTTACTTTGTCACCTTGTTTAATTTTATATAATCCATTTAAAAATAAAGAATACTTTTTATAAAAATATTCTTTATTTCTTTTGTCATAATCAATAACGCCATATTTACATAATTGTTCATATCTTTCATCAATACTAAAATTATTAAAGTTTCCTAATGTATAATCGTCTGGACAGCAAAGAATAGTATTGGAATCTATGACTCCTACTGCATATAAATAACGTAAATTTGCTTCAGTAGAAGTATCAAAACATATTTCTATCATTCTAACTAATCTTCAAAGTCATTATTTGGTTAATTCTTTCACCATTTCTGACTTCTCCTCCTTTTGCTATTTATAAATTTCACTCTATTGCTAAAACATACTAATTACATAATTTGTGTTTAATCATTGATACTTTATATCTGCATTAAGAATATAATCAACTGTTATTTGCTTATTAAAATCTTCAACTTTCCCATCTAAAGAAGTAGCAGTACCATAATATTTAAGAATTGTTTTATCCTTTTTCTTATTAATCTTCAATTTTATATCAGAACAAATATAATTTTCTCTTATACTTTTACACATAAATTCATGTTGCATTGTCAAATCAGAAATTTTTAAATTAATTGACGCTGCCATTGGGACACCATTTTTTTCTGAATAAGCAATATAAGGTGCAGCTACTTTTAAATTATCCCCAGCAGTCCCTTCACTTACTTGAATATTTATATACGGATGATACGAAGACCAAAAATACCAACCTGTTGCACCAATAACAAACATTAAAAATAAAATAATAACAATTAAGATTCTTTTTTTGATCCTAATTTCTATGTATTCTTCCACAGCAATCACCACCTATCATAAATTTATAATATAGCAAATTTTAACGAATCAAATTTTATTGTCTCATTAATAACAAATCAACCAAATCCAGTAATAAAATGGATATAAGATTACTACAATCGATACAATAAAAATATCACTATAATTAAACACTCAATACTTTTTTCATGACTATATAGATTTCTTTTAATTTGAAAACGTTTTCTTATTCATATATTATCATATTTATAAATCAGTGTACATAGTTTATCTATGTATTGATGATTCTTAAATATATTTTATAATAAATATATAATTATATTAAGGAAGTATTGATATGGCTAGAAAAAATAGTTTTTTTAAATTAGATATGTTACTTCTATGCATAATCGCTAAGCAAGATTGTTATGGCTACGAGATTACAAAACAAATTAAGACATATTCTCATGAATTAATAGACATTAAAGAAGGTACTATGTATCCTATCTTGTATAAATTGCTAGATGAAAATTATATTTCAAGTTATGAAAAAGTAATCGACCGTAAAGTAAGAGTTTATTATCACATAGAAGAAAAAGGAAAAGAAAAATTATTAGAAATGATTAACGAATTTAATAATGCTGTTGACGGAATTCACAACGTTATTAAAGAATCTTTGGGAGAAGCTTATGAATAATATAAAAAAATACATTAAGAACATTTGGGCAATTATGCCTATGCATACTAAAAAAGAAAAATTCTATTTAAATGAATTAAAAAAACATTTAAATGAATATTTAGATGATCACCCACAATGTTCATATGATGATATTGTTCAACAATTTGGAGAGCCTAAAGATATTGTTGTGAATTACATACAAAACAGTGATGAAAATGATCTTATTAAAAGAATGAAATTAAAATCGATTATACAAAAATTCCTTATATTTTTTTCAGTAACATGTACAATTTTAGCAATTTGGATAGGAATTCTTTGGTATGATTATATACAAGATCAAAAGAATTCAATTATATATGAAATCGAAACAACTATCACTGAACATTAAAAAAATAGAAAAACTATGAAAAAATTAATATTACCAACTATCACTATTATTTATAATATTTGTGAAAGTTATTTTATTAATTAGATCTTTACTTTCCAATGATAAGCGTCTTAGTTTTTAGTATAAATTCTCATTATTAGCATTACAGTTTCAAAAAGTTAATTTATGTTAGATAGTTTTTTCTTTTAAGCATCAAAAATTAATGATTTTTTGATGCTTTTTTGGTGGGAATTTTGCACTTTTTTTCGAATTTTTTTGGTATTTTTTTGGTATAGCCCATTTTCAAGGCATTTTTGAGCATTATTTTATTCATAAAAAATAAAAACCCGCAAATCAAAAAACGTTGATTTCATGCAGGTTTTGGCGTAAAAAAAAAGGGCTTCTTCTATCTTGAAACCCTTTTTTATTTAGCATATTTTTCGCTAGATTAAGCTAATTCAGCAAAATATTTGATTGTTCTAACCATGTTAGAAGTGTATGAGTTTTCGTTGTCATACCAAGCAACTGTTTGAACTTCTGTAGTTCCGTTGTCTAATGGTTTAACCATAGTTTGAGTTGCATCAAATAATGATCCGTAAGTGATTCCTACGATGTCAGAAGATACTAATGGTTCTTCAGTATATCCGAATGATGGAGTAGTTGCTGCTTTCATAGCTGCATTTACTTCTTCAACTGTAACTTCACCTTCAACAACTGAAGTTAAGATAGTTGTAGATCCAGTTGGAACTGGTACACGTTGTGCAGAACCAATTAATTTACCATTTAATTCTGGGATTACTAATCCGATTGCTTTTGCAGCACCTGTTGAGTTAGGAACGATGTTAACTGCAGCTGCACGAGCTCTTCTTAAGTCACCTTTTCTATGAGGTCCATCTAATACCATTTGATCTCCAGTGTAAGCATGTACTGTTAACATGATACCAGATTTGATTGGTGCTAAATTATTTAAAGCATTAGCCATTGGTGCTAAACAGTTAGTTGTACATGAAGCTGCTGAGATGATAGTGTCAGAAGCTTTTAAAGTACCTTCGTTTACACCGAATACGATTGTTGGTAAGTCATTTCCAGCAGGTGCTGAGATAACAACTTTTTTAGCTCCAGCATCGATATGAGCTTGAGATTTAGCTTTAGATACATAGAATCCTGTACATTCTAATACTACATCTACACCGATTTCTCCCCATGGTAATTCAGCTGCGTTAGCTTTAGCGTAGATTTTGATTTCTTTTCCATCAACTGTGATTGAATCTTCACCAGCTTCTACTGTATCAGCTAATGCATATTTACCTTGTGCTGAATCATATTTTAATAAGTGTGCTAACATTTTAGGATTAGTTAAGTCATTGATTGCTACAACTTCATACCCTTCTGCATTGAACATTTGTCTGAATGCTAGACGTCCGATACGTCCAAATCCGTTAATTGCTACTTTTACTGCCATTTTATTAATATTCCTCCTTGTAAATAGCTTTTATGCCATTATTATAAGTCAAAAACTTCACAAAAGCAACTACTACAACGTTGATTTCTTGTATAAGATGCATTAATTTTTCCTTTATTTTTCAATTAATTCCCATTTCATCACATCGTTAGCGCTTACACTTTTTTTACTTCTTTTTTATTTTTTATTAAGAATATTTTTCCACTTTTATTTCTATAATAACGTATGGAGGTTATTTTATGCATCTTATCCCTACTATCATAGAAAAAGATCATCAATATCATTATGCTTACGATATTTATTCCAAATTACTTGAAGAAAGAATTATTCTTCTGACCGGTACAATTGACGACGCTATGTCAAGCTCTATTATTGGTCAATTACTCTATCTCGAAGCTAAAGATAGTCACAGTGATATTTATCTTTATATTAATTCACCTGGAGGAAGTGTATCTGCCGGTTTAGCAATTTTTGACACTATGAATTTTGTTTCATGTGATATTAGTACTATTTGTTGTGGTATTGCCGCCAGCATGGCTGCTATTTTGCTAAGTGCAGGAAAAAAAGGAAAACGCTGTGCTTTAAAAAATTGTGAAATCATGATTCATCAACCCCTTGCCTCTCTAGAAGGTCAAGCAACCGATATTTCAATCAATGCTAAGAGAATCGAAAAGCAAAAAAAGAAATTAGCAGAAATACTCTCTCAAAACTCACATCAATCCATTGAAAAAATAATTCAAGATTGCGAACGCGACTATTATTTGGATCCAAAAGACGCCATAGAATATGGTTTAATCGATGAAATTATTTAAGTAGCTTTTTAGCAAGCGCCCAATAAATATCATGCATATAAGCATTAATATAAAATAATAATTATTTTCATCGCCTGTTTCTACATAATTATTAACAGGTCGATCATACATAATAACTCTTTGAATTTTTCCTGTATCTTTAACTGTGAACCTTAATGATTCAGCTATTTTGTAATTTTTGGGCGCAATAACTTCAGTTAATGTGTAAGTTTCTCCAGCAGTTAAGTTTTTGATCATATGAGGTTGTTTTCCTGAAGTCCATTCATCAATGACTTTACCATCTTTGTCGGTAACTTTAAGTTTAGCACCTTCAAGTTCTTTTTTAGTAGTAATATCTTGTTTAGATACTTCTACTTTTGTATCTTCATCCACCATTGATAAGGATGTATCTTTGCCTTCTTCTGCTGTGAATGTTTGTGTTTTGAAAGTTGCATAGCCATCAGGTGTTTTTGTTTCCTTCAATACATATTCTTCACCAGCTTCAAGACCTTGAATCATGTGTCTTGTTTCATTACCATCAAGATCAATGTTTGTGTAAGTAGTAATACCATCTTCTACAAACATGACAGTATAATCATCTTTACCTTTGTTTTTAACAATGCTATATTGAACTGTTGAATCTTCATCATCAACATACATTCCTTCAGCTTTACCAGTTTCTTTTAATTGAGATTTCATTTCATCAGTAACATCAAAGATATGTTGTCCTGAAATCCATTTGTCAATAATGTTTTTAGTCTTATTAGAAGTGACTGTCATTTCAGCACCTTTTAATAAGTTACCTTTTTCATCAACTTTTGAAACTTCATTGATTGTATCAATCATTTCTACTTTTTGATTTTCTTTAGCATATGAAACTTCAAATTCAATATCATTAGCAAGATTTAATCCTGTAGGAGCAAGATCTTCATGTAGAATATATTTCTTACCTTCAACTAATCCAGTAGCATAATGTACTTTACCTTCAGAAGTCCATTCATCAATGATGTTTCCGTCTTCGTCTTTGATTTGCATTAAAGCACCCGTAACCTCATTACCACCAGCAGTAAGTTTTGAAATTATTACCTGTTTATCTTGCATTACTAATGTTTGATTCTCATCTTCAACAGCAGTAAATTCAATCTCTTTTGCTTGAACATATTCTTCAGGAGTTTTTGTTTCTCTTAAGATATATTTTTCACCAGCAACAAGTCCTTGAACTCTGTGAGTTGTTTCATTACCATCAAGATCAATATTAGAATAAGTAGTAATACCATCTTTAACTTGCATAAAAGTATAGTCATCACGATCTTTATTTTTAGCAATACTGAACATAACCATAGAATCTTCTTCATCCATGTATGTTCCTTCAGCTTTACCATTTTTTTCTAATTGAGATTTGATATCTTTATCAATGTCTAGGATATGTTTTCCAGTTACCCATTGATCAACGATATCTTTAGTTTTTTCTGATACGATAGATAAAGTTGCTTCTTTTACAGCTTTACCATCAACATCTGTTTTATTTACTTCTGTAACAGTATCAATCATTTCTACTGTTTGATTTTCTTTTTCTTTTGTAACTTCAAAAGTGAAATCATTTGCAAGATTGAATCCTAAAGGAGATAAATCTTCGTGCAATGTATAAGTTTTACCTTCTTCTAATCCGTTAGCAATATGAGATTTTCCTTCACTGTACCATTCATCAATGATGTTTCCGTCTTCATCAATAATTTGCATATGAGCACCAGTGACTTCTTCACCGCCAACAGTTGTTTTTGAAACAAATACCTGTTTGTCTTTCATAGTAACTGTTTCAAGTTCACTAGAATTTTTAACAGTGAATTTAATATCTGTTGCTTTTACATAATCTTTAGCTGTAACAGTTTCAGATAATGTATAAGTCTTACCAACAACAAGACCTTCGATTGAATGTACTTTACCATCAGAAGTCCATTGATCTACTACATTTCCATCTTCATCAGTAATAGTCAATTGAGCACCTTCAACTTCTTTGTCTCCAGTAACATCAGTTTTGTTGAATTCAAAGTCAGTTGTTTTGTTTTCTACATCAAATGACTTAATGTAATTTTTTGTAGTGAAATCAGATTGTTTGAATACGGCATCATATTGAGCTGTATCTAATACGCAACCATCTAAAGTTTTAACTTCCTGAAGATAATATGAAGCTCCCTTCGTACTCATTGGCAGATTAGAAATATCTAAATGTCCATCTAAAGAAAGGGCATAGATACCATTTCCAACTTCACTTCCTGTATTGACAATAGCTCCTGAGTTTTCAGTTGTAATGACAGAATCCTTTTCAAACATCAAAGAGCCGTCAATCGAACTATAAATATCTTCTTTTGCCTTCAATACAAATTGGATTTTAGACAGATCCGAACGATCTACCAAATCTGTATCTGTATCTAAATCCATGACCGTTTTATTAAGTTTGATTTCTCCTTTAGGCTGTCTGTTTCTGATCTTTACTTCAACGATTGGATCAGCGTCTTCATCCACATCATAGTCATAGGTACTTGATATAACGAATTCAACTGGTTTTTCAAGATCAAGAAAACCTTTTGGTGTCTTGATTTCTTCAATCGTATATGTTCCTGCATTGAGCATCAATGGAAGAGTTACTGTTCCTTTTTCAACAACAGGAATGATTTCATTATCTGAATTTGTGGTAAAGGTATCTACCTTCGTACCCGATACTTTCTGAACGACATAGTTTCCTTGAGCATCTTTGATTTTAAAAGAAGCACTATTAAGAGTTACTTTCTTTCCAGTATCTTCATCTACCTTTACAAGCTTGACATAGGATGCAAAAGGTTTATTGTTGACACTTACAAGTTTGACTTGTTCGAGTTCATTGTACTCTGAAGAATCCTTAGTAACTGAAACAGTAAAATCAGGTGCTGTCATATAATCCTTAGGTGTCTTTGTTTCTCTTACGAGATATTTTCCATAAGGAAGATAATCTGTAACAGCTCGACCGTTTTCATTTGTCGTAATGACAGCATAGGTTTTAGCGTTATCCCAGCCAACATTGTCTACTTCTGTTTTAAGCTTCCAAGTAAACTCTGCACCCTGTAATCCTTTAACGACTCCAGAGATTCCTTCTCTTTCACCACTTTTAAACAATTGAATACGTTGTTTTTTGATCTTTTCTTGAACGATCATCTGATTGGCATCATTTCCAAACTGTAATTTAGCTCCCTGATACTGTTCATTGATCTGTGCAACATATTTTCCATCAATTACAGATGAAGTCGTACCTGAAGCTGTATCTGTAACATTTAATTTGGCACCCTTTAAGAAATATCCTTCAGGTGCTTTTGTTTCTTCAATGGAAATAGTTCCTAGAGGTAAAGTAGCCACACCATTTGTATTTGTATATAATGCATCGCTTCTATCTTTAATATAACTTCCTGTAATATTAAATCCTGCCACATAAACTTTTTTACCATTTGAATAAGTCACTTGTTTTGTCTGCAATACCCAAGTACGCGTTGCCTTTGATGGAAGATTGTCCTTTGTATAGAATCCATCATAATACTTTACAGTAAATTCTGCACCTGCAAGGTTGGCACCTCCCTGAGGATCAAGCGTTTCTGCATCATTTTTTACAATTGTTAGTGCAACAGGGTCATTCTTTGGCTTTTCTGTTACGTTTGTCGTTACAGTCTGACCTCTTGTGACAGTTACACCATGAGAAGTCTGATCCACATCATACCCCTTACTGGCAGAGATTTCTTTTACAGTATATTTACCTTCTAAAAGAAGTGATGATTTTGCATAGCCATTGACATCTGTAGTCAATTCTTGAACAAGACTGTCACCTTCATAGATTCCATACTTGGCACCTTCCAAAGAATAAAGTCTGCTGTTGTTTGTCATATCAGGATTGGCAGACGTTTTCTTTAAATCAATATAGCCAAATCCCATCCATTCAACAGAATATTTTAATGTATCAGCTGTTTCCTGATACCATGAACCATGTGTCTGACTCGCACCGTTTCCATCACTGATTGCTAGGGCACAGAATTTTCCTTTGGCAGATGAAGTAAGATTGCCACTTTGATAGTTGCTTAACGGATTCGTTGCAGGAGTTGTCAAATAGAATGATTGACCTCCATATACGGTAGCCGTTCCACCTGTCTTTGTATTGGATGTTCCCGCAATATGAATCGTTACATTGTTTTGTAATGGAAGCTGTACAGATTCACTGGAACTTGCATTGAATTTTACAGTATTTGTCTTTTGTAGGCTGTTTGCCTTGTCATAAGTTGCTGTAAATTTTGCCGTATTTCCTGTAGAGAAATTGGCACCGTTTGATGGATCAGGCAACTGTTCAATGCCTCGATATATATTCATGAGATTTGTACCATAGCTTCCACCAAATGTTTGATTGAATAATTCTTCGCTGAAGCCGTTCCAGTCACCACTGTAGGCACCGCTTAAAAAGATATGTGTCAACAGATATTTGACATCATCATTTGAAAGATAGCTGTCATCTGGACATACAGCAGTTTTCAAATCATGATCTGGCCCAAAAACATCCCATGCGGCTGGTCCTCCAAATCCATAATATAACAGCTTTCTAACCATTGAATTATTTTCAATAACTGAAGCCGTATAGTTTCCTGCCGATGGTGTTTTTTTAGAAGATTCAAGACAGTACGACCACTGACCGTTATACTTGCATGAATAAGTAGACCACTGTTTTAATGATGCTATTTTACGCCCCCACCATTTAGGATACTTAATATTTTTTACTCTTGTAAATTCATGGGGGACATTTCCATCCCAAGCATTGACCTTTGTGTTTCCTGCAGAAAAACACATAGAAAGGATCATTGTCATAACCATGAATATTTTTCCAAGTTTATTAAATACTCTTCTTCTATTCATCAGAATAGTTTCCTCCTTCATAAATAAATTTACATCTTATCGTATCTGCCACACTGAAGGAGTGTATGGCTAGATACGATAAAAATATCGATATTTTACTGATACAAGTTTCAATATCAGTGTTACTTCTCTAAGCAGGTTTTTATGATTGATAAAGCAATCGACCTTTGAACATTAAAAAAGACAATCTTTCGATTGTCTTATGGGTAGAATACCCATTTATAAATATGAACTTTTATCATTGAACTTTCTCCCTTCAAAAATAAAAGATGGAACATGTTCCATCTATGTAAAAAGGGCAATCATCCGATTATCCTTGTCTTTATTCATTTTTTATTTGACTGCACCGCATGAGCATTTATATCCCGTAGTGACCGTTTCATCATAAGCTTGTCTGACTACAACAGTTTCATCGTAGGCTTCCCTAACAGTAACTTGTTTAGTCCCAACGAAGACATCTTTAGATTCATAAGAATGTCCAAACTCTGAACTATGAATATCTGCACTTTCTCCACCATATTTTCCAAAGTCTTTCCCGCATACTTTACATACAATATGTTCTTCGTAAACAGGTTTATTTTCTACAACAGCATCATGATGTACCGTCTTTGTTTCAGCGTCATGACGAACTGTCTTTGTGATAGGAATAATGTAGTTATGCGTATGAGCTGATGGTTTAGATGTATTGTTTGAACTGTTTCCACCGTTGTTTGATGTATTGGTATTAGAATTAGATGAACCACTAGAACTGCTTGATGAAGCAGGTGTGCTTGTTCCACTGTTTGATGCTGGTTTTGTATTTGTCGCATCATTCTTGACCGTTCCTTTATTTGAAACAGGTGATGTAGATGCTACTGCATCAGTTTTGGAAACTTGATCACTTGCTTTTTTTGTAACAACAGTCTTCTTATTCCCATTTTCATCAGTTACTACTTCAGTAACAGCAACTTCGCCATCGGAAACAGCAGGGGCTTCAACAACATTGACTTTTAATTTCTTTGAAGCTTTATTTTTATATTTGTCTAGAATTGATACTTTTAGATCATAAGTTCCAATCGTGTTGACATCAACTTTAGATGTATCAATCTTCCAGTCTTTGACATCACTGTAATCGGTAGCTTTTAAAAGCTCACTGAAATTAAAAGCAGAAAGATCAGTATATTGAATGACATCAATACTGTCAGGTGCTGTTATTTCAGGTGCTTTTGTATCTTTTACAGTTACTTTTACAGTAGCTTTTTCTTTGCCATAGGTAAAGTTAATTTCATAGTTACCAACTTTTGGATAGTCTTTTTCTTCTTTGGATACGACATTTCCTTGTTCATCCTTATTTGTTACAGTAACGTACTTAAGATTGTCTTTTTCTTTTGTATCTTTAATGATCTTATCTAGATTATCAATTTTATTTGCATCCAAATAATCAGCAACATTAGTTGAAACTTTTTGACCAAGTTCAGCATCCACTTCATTTGATGTTAAGACTAGATTTTTAGAACCGTTGTTATTTAGAATGACTGCACCAGCAGCTCCAATAACTAAAACACCTGCTAAACAACCAGCTACTATTTTTTTCTGGTTTGTATCTAAATATTTTTCAATTAAATTTTGTTTTTTTGTTTCCATATTTCCACTCCTTTGAATTTTTAATCTATTTCTAAGATGGAACTAGTTCCATCGCTCTTTTCTAAATGAATAGGACTTACATAATCTATATGTAGGAAAATTATAAATGCTACTGTTTTAAATATTTGTCCTGAAGGATAATAAACTTAATATCGACAATAACATTCCATATTGATTAGTGCCTATGTTTTTTAATCAGGACTTACATAATCAGATACAATTCTATCATCTTTCTATCGGAAGGGAGTATTTTTTAATGACACCAATTAACACCTGAATTATATTCCTTAGCTGTAATGATGGAACAAGTTCCACCTCTCAACTACAATTCTATACTATCATTTTAACACGTCTATTTTTAAAATCTATTGACTTTTTTGTGTAATTCTATTAGAACTATTTTCATAAGAAAAAGATGAAAGTGCAGCCATATTCCATCTTTTTTGATTAGGATTTTCATAATTAAATATTTGTTATCTTTTGTTAAAAATCAAACCGTAAAAGACAATTCTGATGAAATATCTGGGGATAATCCTAATATTGTCAGAATTCAAATAGTTTAAATAATGCCAATATAAATTGTTTTGATTGTTTAAAAAATTTATTTCATTGCACCACAAGAACATTTATAGCCTGTAGTAACCGTTTCATCATGGGCTGGTGTTGATGCTTTAGCTGTATTGTTTGAATCGCTATTTGTATTAGAGGTGTTCGTATTGCTTGAACTGTTTCCACTATTGATAGAATTTAATTGCTTGATCCAGATGAATTGTTGCTAGGAGCAAGTGTACTACTTCCAGTGTTTGTTGTTGGTTTTGTGTTAGCCGTATCACTCTTAACAGTTCCTGTATTAGATACAGGTGATGTAGACGCTATTGCATCAGTTTTAGAAACTTGATTGTTAGATTTTTTAGTGATAACAATTTTCTTATTTCCATTTTCATCTTTATTGATAACCTTCACATACTTTAAATTATCCTTTTCCTCAGTTTCTTTAATGATTTTTTTAACAACTTTATTACTTAGCTTATTTTTATCTAAATAGCTATCTATATTAGCCGATACAGTTTACCCCAATTCAACATTGATTGTATCAAATTTAAGTATTAATTTACTTTGTTGAAAATCACAAAATATTAGCTTTACAGCTCCTACAACCAAACCAACCACTATAATAATTCTTAATTTTTTTCTTGTTTTTAAAACTATAAACCGCTTGAAAAATTCTTCTATTTTTCTTTTCAAAATGTAATCCTCTTCATTTTAAATAATGAATAGATATAAAGTAATCCACCAGAAAATCTGGTGGTTTTGCTTTCATCGCCCATAGGGCTCAGCATCTCGCTTAAGCCCCCTAGGCCTCTGCTGGCCTGACACTTGCTTACTGTTGCTTATCTACCCTTAAAAGGGTCATTAAATTCCATTCGCATTTGTTCAGACATCCTATCTTCTTGTATTTGATTCGTTATATACTCATTGATCTTTTTTGTATTTTTTCCTACTGTATCTACATAGTATCCTCTACACCAAAATGATCTGCTTCTATACTGATATTTCATATTACCCCATTTTTGATATATTATGACGCTACTCTTTCCTTTTAGAAATCCCATGAAGCTTGTTCGGTGGTATCTCTACTAACATGTGCACATGATCTGGACACGCTTCTGCATTCAAAAGCTTTACTCCTTTCCATTCACACAACTGTCTTAGTATTTTTCCTATCTCTTGCCTTTTTTCTCCATAAAACACTTGTCTTCTATACTTTGGTGCGAAAACAATGTGGTACTTACAATTCCATGTCGTATGTGATAAAGTATGTATGGAATTGTTATCATTTATTTGATTCATTTCCTTTTCTCCTTGTATTTAATTTTCTTGCAGTTTGTCAGGCCGCAATCTTATTATAATACAAGGAATTTCTTTATTCATCGCTAAAGCTTCACGGAACCCCTAGACTATCTAGGGGTTTTAGAGTATACAAAAAAAGCAATCTTTCGACTGCTTAGTTAATTTTTACAATTGTATATCCATTTTCTTTGAATTTATCAACAATCATTTGAATATGCGCTTCACCATTTGTTTCACAAGTAACCCTTAATTCTACTTCTGAAAAACGTGCAAAGTTTTTAAATTGGTTATGTTCAACACCAATAACATTTGCATTACATTCATTTAATAATCGAGATACAATTTCTAATTGTCCTGGAATATCAGGTAATTGTACAGAGAATGTTAAGATTCTACCCCTTGAAATAAGTCCTTTATTGATCATTGAAGAAATTGTCATTACATCCATATTTCCACCAGAAATAAGTGATACAACTTTTTTACGTTTACAATGTAATTTCTTTAATGCTGCAAGTGATAAAATACCAGATCCTTCAGCAATTAATTTATGTTTTTCAACAAGTATCAAGAACGCTTCCATTAGTTCATAATCACTTACCGTAACAATTTCATCAACATATTTTTTAATATACTCAAATGGTGTTTCTCCAATTTGTTTAACCGCTGTCCCATCAGCAATTGTACTTACTTCACTTAACTTAACAAGTTGATCATCTTCAACTGCCGCTAACGCACTTGCAGCTCCTTCTGGTTCAACCCCTACAATTTTAACAGATGGATTAATTTGTTTTGCTGCACAAGCAATACCAGAAATCAATCCTCCACCACCAATAGGTACAAGAATATAATCAACATCTGGAAGTTCTTCCATAATTTCTAAAGCAATTGTTCCTTGTCCTTCCATAACATCTTCATCATCAAAAGGATGAACAAAAGTATAACCTTCAGATTTTTGTAATTCTACTGCTTTTTCATAAGCTTCATCATAAGCTTCACCATATAAAACAACATCAGCTCCATGTGCTTTTGTTGCATCCACTTTAATTAAAGGTGTATGTGCTGGCATACAAATTGTTGCTTTGACCCCTAATTTTTTTGCTGCATAAGCTACACCTTGTGCATGATTTCCAGCCGAAGAAGCAATCAACCCTTTTTTCTTTGCTTCATCATCTAATTTCATAATTTTATTGTAGGCACCTCTAATTTTGAATGCTCCTGTTTTTTGTAAGTTTTCAGGTTTGATATATACATCATTACCGCTTTCTTCAGAAAATGCTTCACTATGTATTAAATGAGTTGGTAAGATGACTTCATCAACTCTTTTTTTAGCCGCTTGAAAATCTTCTAATTTTAACATTTTAAATTCCCTCCGTATTAGTATTCCCATTATATCATTTATCTTCGATAAAACAATTATTTTGTTTTAATTTGGTTTGTCATTTCATCATAAAAATAATCATTTTCATCTAATCTTTTTAAGAATTCATCTTCTTTTAAATCATAAATAGAAAGAGCATGTACTAATTTCATGTCATCGTCTCTTAATTTCATATTGATCATACTTACTAACATATGAATATCTTTTGTCATTTTTCCACTCCTTGTACTTCGTCTACTTTTAGATGTTACCATTATACATCATTTTATTTCTTTTTTTGTCTCAAATTTGTTTCATTTTCCTCTTTTTTATTGTATGAAGTCGATTATTTTTTATCATATTAAATATTTATTATTGATTTTATTTATAAATTATACTATACTGTAACCAAGTCAAAAGCAATGACAAGGAGAGTAGTATTTTTACGAAACTTAAGCGAGCTAGAAGATGGTGTGAGTCTAGTAGTGAACAAAAATATGAAGAACACCTTTGAGCTGTCTACCGAAAGCAAAAGCAAGTAGGCTAGAACGTTTCTAGTTATGTTACAACTAGCGGGTATCGAGTACTCTTAGAAGTATTTTCCGTACCATGTATATCTTTTGGATTTATATGTTACACGATACTCGCACATTCTGTGCGATTTTTTAATTATAAGGGGGATATTAAAAATGTGTGGTTTTTTAGTCGTAGGAAGTGAAGAATTTAAATTACAGGAATTTAATGATGCTTTAGATAAAGCCGCTTATCGTGGTCCTGATCATCAACATATCTCTGTAAGTAACGGGATTACTTGGGGATTTAACCGTTTGTCAATTATGGATTTATCAACAAATGGAAATCAACCTTTTGTTTACAAAGATTGTACTTTAGTATGTAATGGAGAAATATATAACTATCCAGAATTAAAAAATAAATTATCAAAAGAGTACACTTTTAAATCAGGAAGTGACTGCGAAGTTTTAATTCCTCTTTATGATCAATATGGAATTGAAATCTTATGTAAATATTTAGATGCAGAATTTGCGATGGTTCTTTATGATACCAAAACAAAACAGCTTATAGCCGCAAGAGATCCAATGGGAATTCGTCCAATGTTCTATGGTTATAGTAAAAAAGAACATCAAATTTGTTTTGCTTCAGAAGCAAAAGCTTTATTTGATCTATGTGATGATATTATGCCTTTTCCACCAGGACATTATTATTTAGATGGACAATTTATTTGTTATAACGATTTAAGTGATCCTAAAACAATTGTTGATGATGATTTAGAAACAATTGCGAAAAACTTAAAAACAAAACTTGAAAAAGCCGTTGAAAAAAGATTTATGTCAGATGCTCCAATTGGTTATTTATTAAGTGGTGGCCTTGACTCTTCTCTTGTTTGTGCCATTGGACAAAGATTATCTAACCAACCAATCCGTACTTTCGCTATTGGAATGGAAAGCGATCCAATTGATTTAAAATATGCTAAACAAGTTGCTGATTATTTAGGAACTGAACATACTGAAGTCATTATGAACAAAGAAGATTTATATCAACATTTAAAAGAAGTTATTTACCATCTTGAAACATTTGATATCACAACCATTCGTGCAAGTATGGCTATGTATATTTTATGTAAATATATTCATCAAAATACAGATATTAAAGTTATCATGACTGGCGAAGTTTCTGATGAACTTTTCGGATATAAATATACAGACTTTGCACCAAATCCAAAAGCATTTCAAGAAGAAGCAAGAAAAAGAATTAAGGAACTTTATATGTATGATGTTTTAAGAGCAGATCGTTGTATCTCTGCCCACGCTTTAGAAGGACGCGTTCCTTTTGCAGATGTAGACTTTGTTGATTATTCTATGTCTATTGACCCTGCAAAAAAAATGAATGTTTACAATAAAGGTAAATACTTATTACGTCATGCTTTTGAAGAAACAGATTATTTGCCACACGATATTCTCTTTAGAGAAAAAGCTGCCTTCTCAGATGCCGTAGGTCATTCAATGGTTGATTACCTAAAGGATTTAGCCGATGAAAAATACAATGATGAAGATGTTTTAAAGGCAAAAGAAAAATACTCATACTGTACACCATTTACAAAAGAATCATTAATGTACCGTGATATTTTTGAATCATTCTTCCCACAACAAGGAAAATGGATCAAAGATTTTTGGATGCCAAATAAAGGATGGGAAAACTGTGATGTGGATGATCCAAGTGCCCGTGTTCTAAAAAACTATGGAGATTCTGGAAAATAAAAAGAATGGATTAGTCTTCTTGACTAATCCCATTTTTATATTCTATAAATATTTTTTCGAGTTCTCTTAAAAAATAATATGATGTTTTTTGATTTCTTTTTTTTGGTCCTTTAACATGGTTATTTTGTTTTCTTGAAATATGTCCTAAATAACGAGACATCAATAGATTATTGATATTATCTTCACTAATTCTTTTACCTGAAACATGTAATACAAGAGCTTCTTTTAATAAAGCAAGACTTGCTAATCCATAATCTTGACTAATCAACAAATCACCAGCTTGTATGTAAGATAAAATCATTTGATCCACACTATCTTTCCCTACTTCACATCTTACAATGCAAATACGTTCATCTTCAATATCATGAGCAAAATCAATAAATAAAAATGTTTCTATTTCATAATGTAAAGCAAGTTCAATAACTTCTTTTCGATTTGGGCAAGCATCACCATCAATTAATAACCGCATACGCCACTTCCAATGAGGACAAGCATCGCCAAAACACCACCAATGAAGCCTCCTAAATGTCCTGTTTTAGATACACTTTTATCTACAAGAGTAAAGACAACATTAATTGCTATAACAGCCATAAAGTTTTTTAAAATCATAAGATAAGGTCCTTTAAAAACCACGCCAAGTGTTACAATCGACCCTAAAAAGCCATAGAAAATACCACTTGCTCCTAAAGTAATTGTATTTTGATAACGTACATCTTTTTTACTGTAAAGATAAGTCACAATATAAGAAGCAATTCCCGAAACCAGAATTAAATAAATATAAGGAAATGGCCCTAAAAGTCTTTCAAAAAAAGTACCGCCTAAATAATACAGTGCATAACAATTCATAAAAAGATGAATAAAATCAACATGTACAAAATTTGCAGTTAAAAAACGCCAATATTCTTGTTTATATTCAATCTTTGCTGGATAAAACGCCCCATATTTAATAGCTAAACTACTTTTATCATCACTTTGATCAATAAAATTGATTACAACATAAATTCCAATGCATATTAATAACATTCCTATAGTAATTATCACGATTTCTTCTCACTTTCATTTTTTATAACTTCAACTTTTCTAGTTCTTTGAATATTATTTCCTTGACTATTTGTAATAGAATAAATCACTTCATATGTACCAACTTCATCGGTATTCACCGTGTTCTTTAAAATCTTAATTTGATGCGTAATATCATTTCCATTACCATCACTGGCACTGACACCTTCCATGATATCAAAGCGCGTTCCTTGAACAACCTCAACATCATTAATTCCTTCTAAAGTCGGATGATTTCCTAAATGTCCAACCACAATTTTTGCGCGTAATTTCGATGCTTGGTTTCCTACAACATCCTCTACAACAATATCAACAATATAAGAACCTTTTTTATTAAATTGTAGTGTTTCTGTTTTACTTCCATCTTCTTGTAAGAAATAAGCTATCGTATCTGATTGGTCTTCTACTTTATCAATTAAATTCAATGCTGCAATCTTTTCATTGACATTGATATTAAAAACAACTTGTTTCAACGTAAAAACCGGTTTTGTAGTATCTTTTATTTTAATATAAAATGGAAGTTCAACACCTGCATAAGTTGCTGATACTTTATACAAACCAATTTCATTTTTTAAATTAGAGAAATTAAGTTTTACTTCATTAATAACACTTTCATTGGCATTGACATAATCCGCGGGATTGTTCGAGATAACAGATCCATATTCATATTCAAATATATCTCTTTTCAATGTCACTGGTGTGATATTTAAAGCAAGAATTGTAAAAAGAGTGCTGGCAACAACAAAAAAACCTAAAACAACACTGATGATTTTCTTTTTCATTATTTGTGTCATTATCTCACTCCTTTCCCTATCATTATATCATCTAATTGTGACATTTTTGTGAAAAGTACCATACTTTTGTAAAATATCTTATTCCTTCATTAAAAAAAAAGCAATAGCAAACGCTTATCAGGTAAAAAAATACAAAAAAGGATAAGAAATTTGCTTATCCTAATCGTTTTAATACTTTATCTTTTCCTAATAATTCCATAGAAGCTGCTAAATCTGGACCATGCATAATACCAGTTGTCGCAATACGTAAAGGCATATATAACATTTTTCCTCTTGCTTTTGCTTCTTTTTGAGTTGCTTTAATACAAGCAAAGATTTGATCCTGTTTAAAATTTTCTTCAGCTAATTCTTCAACCTTAGATTTAAATACAGCTAATGTATTTGGAATAGCTTCATCTTTCATAAATTCAACTGCTTCTTCTTCTAAATGAATTTCATCTTCAAAGAATAGTTTAACTTGTTCAACAATTTCTTCACCACAAGAAATATGATCTCTATGCACTTCTACTAATTTTTCAATCCATTCTTCACTTTTATCGCTTAAATCATAAGCTTCTTGTAAAAATGGCAAACATAATTTTGTTAATTGTTTTGTATCTAATTTTTTAATATATTGGCTATTGATCCATTTTAATTTATTTATATCAAAAATAGCCCCAGACTTAGAAATACGTTTTACATCAAATGCTTCAATTAATTCATCTAATGAGAAGATTTCTTGTTCACCTTCAGGTGACCATCCAAGTAAAGCAATGTAATTTAAGATTGCTTCATTTAAGAAACCTTTATTAATTAAATCTTGATAAGATGCATCCCCATTACGTTTCGATAATTTATGTTTTTCATCTTTCATAACAGGTGGACAATGGATATACGATGGTACATTCCATCCAAATGCTTGGTAGATTAAATTATATTTAGGTGTTGAAGATAAATATTCATTTCCTCTTACAACATGAGTGATGTTCATTAAATGATCGTCTACGATATTTGCGAAGTTATATGTTGGATAACCATCACTTTTTAATAAAACACCTTCAGCAAGTCCCGCGTTTTCTACTTCAATATGTCCATAAACTTCATCTTCAAAAGAAGTAATTCCTGTACTTGGAATTGTTTGTCTTACTACATATTTTTCGCCATTAGCGATTCTTTGTTTTGCTTCTTCTAAAGAAAGATGTTTACATGGATCAATGTATCCTAATTCTTCATTATCAGATTCTTCTTTTGCTTTATTGATTGTTTCTTCATCACAGAAACAATAATGAGCTCCCCCTAATTCAACTAATTTATCAGCATATTCTTTATAAATAGCTAATCTTTCAGATTGAACATAAGGTCCCACATTTCCTGGCTTATTAGGTCCTTCATCATAACCTAATCCTGTTTGATCCATAACTTTATAGATCATATCAACAGCACCTTCAACTTCTCTTTCTTGATCAGTATCTTCAATTCTTAAAATAAAATCTCCATGATCATGTTTAGCGATTAAATATTCATATAACGCTGTTCTTAAGTTACCGATATGCATATATCCTGTTGGACTTGGTGCAAATCTTGTTCTTACTTTTGCCATTTCTATACTCCTTTTTTTCTTAATAAAACAACCGCTTGAGCTACCATACCTTCTTGTCTTCCAACAAACCCTAGCTTTTCTCCACGCGTTGCTTTGATATTGATTTGACTGACATCACAATGTAATTTACTTGCAACATTTTCTCTCATTTTTTGAATATGAGGTGCCATCTTAGGTGCCTCACACATAATAATACTATCAAGGTTATTGATTTCATAACCTTCTTGGTTCATTAGTTGATAACAATGTTCCAATAAAACCATTGAAGAAATTCCTTTATATTGAGGATCCGTATCAGGAAAATGTTTTCCAATATCACCAAGACCTAACGCCCCAATAATACTTTCAATAATAGCGTGTAATAAGACATCTGCATCACTATGTCCTAACAACCCTTTATCATGATCAATTTTTACACCGCCAATATATAAATCTCTTCCTTCTACTAATTGATGAATATCAATTGATTGTCCTATTCTAAACATGTTATCACCTTCCGCAAACATTCTAGCACATATTTTCTAATTTATGAAGTATTGGATGTTTTATAATCAAGGAAAATATGGTAAACTAAAACATATAAAAATTATGGGAGGACTTCCTATGGATAAAGAAGAAGTAGTAAGTAAAAATTTTATTGAAAAAATTATAGATCAAGATTTAGAGGAAGGAAAATATGCAAAAATTGCGACACGTTTTCCTCCTGAACCAAATGGTTATTTACACATTGGGCATGCTAAATCAATCTTATTAAATTATGGATTAGCTAAAAAATATAATGGAACATTCAATTTACGTTTCGATGATACAAATCCAATGAAAGAAAAAACAGAATTCGTAGAAAGTATTGTTTCAGACGTAGAATGGTTAGGAGCTAAATATGATGGTGATATCAAATTTGCATCGAACTATTTTGATCAAATGTATGAAGCAGCTGTTCTTTTAATCAAGAAAGGAAAAGCTTATGTTTGTGATTTAAGTCCTGAACAAATTAGAGAATACCGTGGTACTTTAACAGAACCTGGTAAAGATTCTCCATATCGTAATCGTTCAATCGAAGAAAACTTAGATTTATTCGAAAGAATGAAAAATGGTGAATTTGAAGATGGTTCAAAAGTATTAAGAGCTAAAATTGATATGGCTTCATCAAATATCAATATGCGTGATCCTATTATTTATCGTGTCGCTAGAATGACACATCATAACACAGGAGATAAATGGTGTATTTATCCAATGTATGACTTTGCTCATCCAATTGAAGATGCTATTGAAGGAATTACTCATTCAATATGTACTCTTGAATTTGAAGATCATCGTCCTTTATACGATTGGGTCGTTCAAGAAATTGGTTATGAACATCCACCAAAACAAATTGAATTCGCCAAACTTTATTTAACAAATGTTATTACAGGAAAACGTTATATTAAACGTTTAGTTGATGAAGGTATTGTTGATGGCTGGGATGATCCTCGATTAGTCACAATTGCCGCTTTAAGACGTAGAGGATTTACACCTGAATCAATTAAATCTTTTATGGAATTAGTTGGTGTTACAAAAAGTAATTCTTCAAATGATTATGCGATGTTAGAATATTGTATTCGTAATGATTTAAAACCAAAAGCACCTCGTGTGATGGCTGTTTTAGATCCTATTAAATTAGTTATTGATAACTATCCTGAAGGACAAGTTGAATATTTAGATGCGATGGTCAACATGGAAAATCCTGATTTAGGTTATGAAAAAGTTCCATTTGAAAGAGAATTATGGATTGATCGTGATGACTTTATGGAAGAACCACCTAAAAAATATTTTAGATTGTTCCCAGGAAATGAAGTTCGTTTAATGAATGCTTATTTCGTTAAATGTGTTGATTTCGAAAAAGATGAAAACGGAAAAGTAACTGTTGTTCATTGTACTTATGATCCTATTACTAAAAACGGTACAGGATTTACTGGTAGAAAAGTAAAAGGTACAATTCATTGGGTTCCTGTTCATCATTGTAAGAAAGTAACAGCACGTTTATATGAAAACTTAGTCGATGAAGAAAAAGGTGTTTATAATGAAGATGGATCTTTAAACTTAAATCCTAATTCATTAACTGTTATTGATGATTGTTATGTTGAACCAGCTATTGAAAAATACAAACGTGGTGATTCGTTCCAATTTGTAAGAAATGGTTATTTCTGTATTGATACAAAAGATTCTACAGAGGATCATTTTGTATTTAATAGAATCGTTTCATTAAAGAGTTCATTTAAATTACCTAAGAAATAAAAAAAGTGGAGATTGTAAAAACAATCTCCTTTTTTGTATAAAAAGCAATATCTTTCGATATTGCTTTCTTTTTATTATTTATTATATTTACGATCATGTGCCGCTGAAATTAAACCTTGGAATAAAGGTTGTGCACGGTTCGGTCTTGAAGTAAATTCTGGATGGAATTGACATCCTACATAGTAAGGATGATCTTCAATTTCAACAATTTCTACAAGATTTCTTTCCGGGTTAAATCCCGCAACTTTTAAACCATTTTCAACTAAAACATCTTTATAGTTATTATTAAATTCATATCTATGACGATGTCTTTCTTTAATTAATTCTTTTCCATAAAGACGTGCTGCTTGTGTCCCTGGATTTAATTGACATTCATAATCACCTAATCTTTGTGTACCTCCCATATCTTCTAAAGATTGGTCAGACATTAAATTGATCACTGGATTCTTACATAATTCATCAAATTCTAATGAGTTAGCATCTTTAATACCACATACATTTCTAGCATATTCAATGGTAATTAATTGCATACCTAAACAAATACCTAAAAGTGGTACATTATTTGTACGTGCATATTCAATAGCATCAATCATACCAGCAATACCACGATCACCAAATCCACCTGGAACGATGATACCATCGGCATCTTTTAATCTTTCTGCTACATTTTCTTTATTTAATTCTTCTGAATTAATAAAATCAATATTAACAACACTGTTCACATAATATCCTGCATGTCTTAAAGCTTCGTTAACTGATAAATATGCATCAGGCAATTGAACATATTTTCCAACTAACGCAATATTTAATTCTTGGTTTAAGTTTTTAACACGGTTAACTAAAGCATCCCATTCATCCATATGCGCTGCCGGTGCATTGATTTGAAGATGTTGTAATACTAAATCATCCATTTTTTGATCTAGCAACATGCGTGGTAATTCATATAAATTTTCTACATCATAGTTTGAAATAACATTTTGTGTTGGTACATTACAAAATAAAGAAATCTTATCTTTTAATTCTTTTTCAATATGATGTTCACTACGACAAACAATAAAGTCTGGTTGAATACCTAAACCTCTTAATTCTTTAACACTATGTTGTGTTGGTTTTGTTTTTACTTCATGACTTGCCCCAATGTATGGAAGTAAAGTTGTATGAATATAAACGGTATTTTCATACCCTAAATCTAATCTTACTTGGCGGATAGCTTCGATGAAAGGTAAACTTTCGATATCTCCTGTAGTTCCACCAATTTCAGTAATAACGATATCTGCTTTAGAACTACGTGCAGCTGCATAAATTCTTTCTTTAATTTCATTTGTAATATGAGGAACAACTTGTACAGTAGCTCCTAAATAATCTCCACGTCTTTCTTTTGAAATAACGTTACTATAAATTCTACCTGTTGTAATTGATGAGTTTTTATTTAATTGTTCATCAATAAATCTTTCATAGTGTCCTAAATCCAAGTCTGTTTCTGCCCCATCTGCAGTTACAAAGACTTCCCCATGTTGATAAGGTGACATTGTTCCTGGATCAACGTTAATATATGGATCTAATTTTTGCATGAAGACTTTTTGTCCTCTTTGTTTTAAAATTCTTCCTAAAGATGCAGCTGTTAAACCTTTACCAAGACCTGAAACAACTCCACCAGTTACAAATATGTATTTAGCCATTTTCTATCCTCCTCTAGTATCTATAAAAATAAAAAGTGCCTTCCTATGGAAGACACTGTATTGCCCTTTCTTATTTTATCAATATTAAATATTTATTGCAATAATAAATTTATCATTTTTAAACAAAAAAAGGAACACGCGTTCCTCTTTTGCGTATAAGTGAATTTTTGGGAGAGGGGTCACTTATACTTGTTTATTATATTGTCTTCATCTGACATGATTAATATAACAATTCTATATGAATTAATTATGAACTTTATCTTAACATAAAAGAAAAGGTAGGACATGCCTACCTTTATCATTATTTATCAAATTTGTTTTTGTAATCGTAAATTTTACGTAAGATATCTTCCATATCTTTAACCATAGGCATTCTAGGGTTAGCTGGTGTACATTGATCTTCGTAAGCATTCATAGCAATTCTATGAACTGATTCTTCCCAAGCTTCTCTTGAGATACCTTGAGATTCTACGTTAGATACAACACCTACTTTGTGACATAATTCTTCACAAGCATCAGCGAACATTTCAACACCTTCAGCTGGAGTTTTAGGATTTAATCCAATTAATTGGGCTAATTCCATAAATTTAACATCAGCTTTATAGTTTTCAATTTTTGGCCAGATATTTAATTTAGTTGGAATAGTTCCGTTATATCTAATTACGTGTGGTAATAAGATACCATTTGTTCTACCATGTGGAATATGCCATTCCCCACCAATTTTATGAGCTAATGAGTGGTTCATTCCTAAGAACGCATTAGCGAATGCCATACCTGCGATAGTTGCAGCGTTATGCATTTTTTCTCTTGCAATTGGAGTACCTTTCTTAACTGATTCTTCTAAGTATTCAAATACTAATTTAACAGCTTGTTTAGCCCATCCATCAGTAAAGTCAGATGCTAAGATTGAAACATAAGCTTCAACTGCATGAGTTAATACGTCGATACCTGTATCAGCAGCGATTGCTCCTGGTAATGACATTACGAATTCAGGGTCAACGATAGCGATAGTTGGAGTTAAAGCATAGTCAGTTAATGGATATTTTTTGTTTTCTTTCTTATCAGTGATAACTGCGAAAGGAGTAACTTCTGATCCAGTTCCTGATGTAGTTGGGATACAGATCATTTTTGCTTTTTTACCTAATTCAGGGAATTTGAAAGCACGTTTTCTGATATCCATGAATTTTTGTTTGATATCATCAAAGTTAACTTCTGGGTTTTCATACATTAACCACATAACTTTAGCAGCATCCATTGATGATCCCCCACCTAAAGCGATGATACAATCAGGTTCGAATTTTCTCATTAATTCTACTCCTTCTCTTACAGTATCAATACTTGGATCTGGTTCAACATCAAAGAATAATTCGATATCTACATGATTACGTCTTCTTCTAATAACGTCTTCGATTTTTTCAACATAACCAAGATTTACCATACTTCTATCAGTAACGATCATGGCTTTTTCCATATGTTTCATATCTCTTAAGTATCTAATTGAATTCTTTTCAAAGTATACTTTTGGAGGAAGTTTAACCCATTGCATATTGTTATTACGTCTCCCTATTCTCTTAATATTGATTAAGTTAACAGCACTTACGTTGTTAGATACTGAGTTATGTCCGTAAGAACCACAACCTAATGTTAACGATGGAATGAATGCATTATATACTGATCCAATACCACCGAATGTTGATGGAGCGTTTTCAATGATACGGATTGCTTTACATGCATGTCCGAATTTTTTAGAAATTTCATGATCTTCTGTATGAATTGCAGCAGAGTGACCTAAACCGTTAAATTCAACCATTGCAGCTGCTTTAGCGATACCATCATCAGTGCTTTTAGCTTTTAAGATAGCTAATACTGGAGATAATTTTTCTCTAGTTAATGGTTCATTTGGTCCTACTTCTTTACATTCTGCACAGATAATTTGTGTTTCAGCAGGAACTTTAAATCCAGCTTGTTCAGCAATCCATTCAGCAGGTTTACCCACAACATTAGGATTTAATTTAGCTTGAGCAACATTGTCTGAATAAGCTTCTGCACCAAACATGAATTTTTCAAGTTTAGCTTTTTCTTCTTTGTTTACAAAGTAAACATGGAATCTTTTAATTTCTTTCATGAAATCACTGTAGATTTCTTGGTCTACGATTGCAGCTTGTTCAGAAGCACAAATCATACCATTGTCGAAAGATTTTGATAATACGATATCATTTACAGCTCTTGGTAATACACATGTTTTTTCAACATATGCAGGTACGTTACCAGCACCTACACCTAAAGCAGGTTTACCACATGAATATGCAGCTTTAACCATTGCGTTACCACCAGTTGCTAAAATAGTTGCAACACCTGGGTGATTCATTAATGCATTAGTTGCATACATAGATTTAATAGATAACCATTGAATACAGTTTTCTGGTGCACCAGCAGCAATAGCAGCATCTCTAATAACGATTGCAGCTTGTTTTGAACTTTCATGAGCGCTTGGGTGGAACGAGAAAATGATTGGGTTTCTTGTTTTTAAAGCGATTAATGATTTGAAAATTACTGTTGAAGTTGGGTTAGTTGTTGGAACGATACCACAAACAACACCTACTGGTTCTGCAATTTCAGTAATTCCAGTTAATGGATCTTCATTGATGATTCCTACTGTTTTTAAATGACGTAAATTATTAGTAACATATTCACATGCAAATAAGTTTTTAACAGCTTTATCTTCAAATACTCCACGTCCTGTTTCGTTAACTGCAGCTTCAGCTAAAATACCATGATGGTCTAACCCAGCTACAGAACATTTAGCAACGATGTAGTCTACTTGTTCTTGTGTAAAATCTTCAAATTCTTCTAAAGCTTTTAAAGCTTTGTTTACAAGGTCATCAACATGAGCATCAGTTTCTGCTTCAGTTGGGACAGCTTGTTGTACAGGTTTTTTTTCTGCCATTTTATTTCCTCCATATTTATTGTGAAATTTTTCATTTGTACACCAACATCTTACATGAAAAACATGCAAAAAACAAGTATTATCGCACGTTTGATGGGTAAAAAAAGCAACGTAAGCGATTACATTTTTAGCTTCTTGAAATTTTTGTTTGCTATGACAATATTTACACCTTTTTCCTTAAAATAACCATAACGAAAACGATTTGTTACACCCCATGTATTAATATCTAATCCATGTTTTAAATAAAGTGCAATTTCATCTTCATCTAAATAATCTTCTCGTACATGGACATGTAATTTTTGTGTTAAACATAATTGTTTATTCTTTTCATAATCATCTTCAAAAAGATATCCTAAATATAAAGATGAATCAATCGCTCTTAATTTATAAAGAGATTCAATAGAAAAACTCGAAAACAATACTTGATCTAACATTCCCATCTCTTTAATCATTTGATAGCTTTCTAATTCTATTCCTGAATATTGGATCTTATTTGTTTTAATTTCTAAATTAATTTTTATTTTTTTGCCTTTACATAATTCTAAAAGATCTTTCAATGCAGGAATTCTTTGAGGATTTTCCTTTGTTCCAAAATTAAAAGTACAAAGTTCATCATAAGTCATATCTTTGATATAACCTTTTCCATTACTAGTTCGATTTATTTTTTCATCATGGCATAAAACAAGAACGCCATCTTTTGTTTTATGAACATCTGTTTCAATTCCATCAAAACCATTTTCAATAGCCTTTTCAAAAGCCAACATTGTATTTTCAGGATATTGATCACTATAGCCCCTATGTCCAAACAACAACATAGTATCACCTCCTAAAAACATTTTACTCTTTTATTGTTAAGAATACACCAAAAATTTGTTATATAAAAAGCAGACTTTTGTTAAGCCTACTTTTCACACATTATTTTAAAAGAGTCTAAATAATAAAGTTCAACTTCTTGATCACACTCTAAAGAACTCCCTTCACTAAAAATCACTATATAATCTAAATGATCAACTTTTAAATGTCTTTGTTTACGTCCATATCCTACTTTCATTAAAAGACTATTTTCGTTTTCTAAAGTAAAATCACTTCTTAGTTTTAAAGAAAATTGATCTTGGATTTTTGAAATGTGCAATTCAAAAATAGTATTTTCTACTGTTGGAATCGTATAATCGACATCAGGAAGTCACATCCAACCAATGAGTATTCTTCTTCCTTTTTCATCCAAGAAAGAGTGAGCTGCATAGATATCAAAACCATTATCAATTTCTTCAAAATCTTTAACATAGTCTTCATTAAAATAACAAGAAATTATAGTTTTTCCAACACCAGCCATTTCCACAATGTCTTTCATTACAAATTTTTTCTTTCATATCATCACCGCATCCATTATAACAAAAAAAGAACACTTTAAATAAAGTCGTGTTCCTTCAACCATAGTGTAATTCCATCATTGATAACATCTTGGCATACTTCATTTGCTACTGCTTTTGCTTCTGGAACTGCATTTCCCATAGCAACACCGGTATTTACCTCTTCTAACATTTCTAAGTCATTTCTTCCATCACCAAAAGCAATTGTATCTTGCATATCTTTATTTAAAGCTTCTACAAGTTTTTTAATTCCTACCGCTTTTGAAACACCTTTTAAAGTCAAATCAAAAGAATAACCTGTTTGATGTCTTTGGATATCAAAATAAGGTGATAACGTTTCTACTAAAACCGGAATATCCTCTTTAGAATTGATAACAATCATACCAATATAAGCTTCTATTTCTTGTGGATCAAAATCATCAATGATTGTTTCATCTTTCATTCCCCAATTTTTCGCAAATTCAACATGTCTTGGTTCATTTCGATCTAAAACATAAATAAAATCATTGCTTTCAAAATAAAAACTAAAATGATGTTCTTTTGATAATTTAATAGTTTCTTCAATTGCTTTTGCTGGAACAATTGCTTTATAAAGAGCTTTTCCTTTATATTCTACATAACCCCCATTACATGTGACATAGCCACTAAACGGATAATTCATAACTCCATCTGTTATAAAACATTTACATCTTCCCGTTGCCAAAAAGACATCATGTCCTTTTTCTTTTAAGACATCAAACGATTGTCTATTTGTTTTTGATATTTCATAAAGACCTTTATTACATTCAATTAATGTTCCATCAATATCAAAGAAAAATAATTTAGTCATTTTCTTCCTCCTAACAAAAAGACAAATGTATAAAACATTTGTCCTAGAATGCTTTTTCTAATGCAACTAATTCAATTTCCATAGGTGTTTGATTACCTAAAAAATCAATAAGAACTTTTGCATTTTCTTTTTCAAAATCAATTGATTCAACTGTTCCACTTTTACCAGCAAAAGGTCCTGAAATAACATTAACTTCATCACCAACAGCATAATCAATTTCAACAGCTGATGTAGAAATACCCATTTTCTTTAAAATAGGATCTAATTCATGTTTTTGAAGCGGGAAAGGTTTTGCTCCACCACCTGAAGAACCAATAAATCCAGATACTCCTGATGTATTACGTACAACGTACCACGCTTCATCAGTCATAACCATTTCTACAAGAACATATCCTGGGAACATATTTGTTACTTTATTAATTTTTTTACCATCTTTAATAATTGTTTCAACATGTTCTGGGATAATAATATTATATAAACAATCTTGTAATCCCATTGATTCAATACGTTTTTCTAAGTTTTCTTTTACTTTATTTTCATGACCATTGTATGTACAAACGACATACCATTGTCTACCTTCATCATTCATTCCTGCCATAATCTAATCCATCCCCAATGCTTTTAAAATAAATGCAATAACGGCATCTCCCCCGAAGAAGAATAATCCCATTACAAAAGTAAATACTAATACAACTACTGAATTATTAAATAATTCTTTTTTTGTTAACCAATGAACTTTTTTAATTTCTTCACGAATACCTTTTAAATTAAACCATTCTTTAAAACGTAATTCATGTTCTACTTCTTCAACTACTTCTGTCTCAGCTTTTTTACCAAACACGAGTCAACCTCCTTATTTCGTTTCTTTATGTAAAGTATGTTTACCACATCGTTTACAATATTTATTTAATTCTAATCTGTTTACATTTAATCTTTTATTTTTTGTCATTGTATAGTTTCTTGATAAACATTCACTACACACTAAAATGACTTTTTCCTTCATAATATCAACTCATTTCTATGCTACTATAATTTAGCATAAAAGAAATTCATAGTCAATCTTATTTACAACGTACTTTTTTTCGCAAGCGATAATGCGCATTATAAATACATTTAATATCGACACCAAGTATTTCTGCTATTTCTTTAAACTTATAGCCTAGTTGTAAATAATAAACAACCTCTTTTTCTAAAGGCGAAGCTTTCTTTTCTAAAACATCTAAAGATATTTGCTCTCGATTTTGAATCTCTAATTGACATTCTGGTCGATACGTTTTTTTGGTATCTGCAATGACGTTTTCTACTTTTATACTTGTTCCATAGATATTTTGATCTAAAGAAATTTTCTTTTTATCATCAAGATAACGAATTTTCCGATAAACCATTCTTTTTTTTGTACTTAATGAGGATTTAATTACATAGAAAAAGTAAGTACGCATAGAAGTATTTTTGTCAATGCGATAAGCTTCAAAAGCGTGAGAAAGTGAAATCATCATTTCTTGAAGCGAATCTTCTGAATATTCAATACCACTATCATAGCGATTTGCATAAGCATAAATAAATTTTCGATATTCACTTAATAATATTTCATAGGCCCTCATTGAACCCAAATGATATAAATAAATTAATTCTTGTTCATTGTACGCTATCATAGTTTATCCCCTTTCTTTTTATAAAGGGTGTCTTGAATTATATACTTGATAGAGAAGAACAGATGCTGCCACTGAAGCATTCAAGGAATTAACATGTCCTTCCATTGGTAAAACAACATTGATATCACAACTTTTCTTAACAAGACGTGACATACCAAAACCTTCCGAACCAATGACTAAAACAGTTGGCATATTGTAATCCACACTACGATAATCTTGGCTGTTTTCAAGTTCACAACCTACGATCCAGAATGACTTTTTCTTTAAATCTTCTAAAGTCCTTGTAAGATTTGTGACTTGTGCCACTTTGACATGATGAATCGCCCCTGTAGATACTTTAGCAACCGTTGCATTTAAACCTACGCTTCGATTTTTTCCAATAATGACACCATCAACACCAATAGCATCACATGTTCTTAATATTGCACCTAAATTGTGTGGATCTTCTAAACCATCAAGCATTAATAATAATGGTTGTTTCTCTGGTTGAATAGAATTTAAGATTTCATCTATTGAGTAATAACGATAATTTTCAATATAAGCCATTACCCCTTGATGAACAACTTTTCCAACTTTTTTATCAAATTCTTTTTTATCCACAAACTCTAAAGGAATTTGATTTCGTTTACATAAGTCAAAAATCTTTTGATCTTTATGCCCATTCAACATATAAATCTTATAAACACTCGCACCCTTTAATGCTTCCATGATAGGATTTTTTCCATATATATATTGTTTCATATTTTTCTCCATTTTTTGTCTCAAATTTGTGTCAAATTTCTTCATTTTCGAGTTCATTCACACGTTTTTTAAACTCATCAAAGATTTCGTAGATTCTCTCTTGTTGATTATTTAAATATAAATAACCAATTAGACATTCAAATCCTGTTGAATAACGATGTTCTTTCGAATCTCTTTTATTGGTTTTTGTATTTCTTCCCCTTTTAAAAATACCAACTTCTTTTTCTGTTAGAAAGTTTTGTTCTAAAATATACAAGATAAAATCTTCATGAGCTTTACTACTTACATAGTGTGTTGCTTTTTGATAGAGCTCATTTACTTTTTGTAGATCATTGTTAATAAGATACTCTCTTACCAAAAGTTCTAAAACACTATCACCTAAATAAGCAAGAACAAGCGGATTTATAAAGTCTGGATTCATTAAATAATTCCTTTCTTAATTAAAATATCACGATATTGATCTGCTTTTCCAAAGTCTTTTTCAACTTTTGCATCTAACCATTTTTTATAAGTAGCTAATTCTTCATCATCTAATTGTTTTGGTTTGAAAACAAAACCAATCACATCACACATTTTTAATAAAGTTTGATATTCTTTTGAAATAACAGTTGCATCTTTTTCTTTAACACGCATTACTTGATTTAATACTTTAACTTGATTTAAGATTTCAGTTAATGCTAAAGAAGTGTTTAAATCATCAGATAAAGCGTTCACCATACGATCTACTGTTTCCTTATTATAATCACTTTCTTTTAGATGATTAATTTGTAAATAAAGAGAAGTTTGTTTTAAAACATTTTCTACCTTAGCGACTTCTTTTTTAACTCCTTCAATAATTTCATTCGTCATATTTAAAGGATTACGATAATGACTTGATAACATAAACCATTTATACACATTACAACCAAGTTCTTTAATTAAATCTTTAGCCCAAATAACATTACCTAAAGATTTAGACATCTTTTCATTATTAATATTAATCATTTGATTATGCATCCATGTATCCGCAATTGGATGACCGTTAAGCGCTCTTGATTGTGCAATTTCATTTTCATGATGTGGAAATTTTAAATCTTGTCCTCCACCATGAATATCAATCCTACCATTTTCAAAAATATCATTGATCATAACAACACATTCTGTATGCCATCCTGGTCTACCTTTTGACCAAGGACTATCAAATTGAATACCTTCATCAGTCTTTTTCCATAAGGCGAAATCTGTAGATTCTTCTTTAACACCCTTATCTTCTACACGTTCACTTGCCCCAGCTACAAGATCTTCAATTTTAATTCCTGAAAGTTCACCGTATTCTTTTACTTTAGAAACCCTAAAATAAACATCTCCCTCAACTTCATAGGCATATCCTTTTTCTACAAGTTTTTCAATAAATGCAATAATTTGATCCATTGTTTCTGTAACACGTGGTGCATAAGTAGGAAATTCTAAGTTCAAATCTCTTCTTACATCTTCATAAGCTTTGATATATTTATCTGTTAATTCTTTTTCACTGATTCCTTCTTGTTTTGCGGCTTTAATGATTTTATCATCAACATCAGTAAAGTTAGAAACAAATGTTACTTTATTTCCTTGATATTCAAACGTTCTTCTTAAAACATCAAAAACAATCATTGGTCTTGTATTTCCAATATGAACATAGTTATATACTGTTGGTCCACATACATAAATACTTACTTCACCTTCTTTTAAAGGTTTAAACTCTTCTTTTTTATTTGTTAGTGTATTAAATAATTTCATAAGCTCCTCCTTCTAACAAAAAAAGCATTCACTATCTAGACACTAACGTGTTCTTCCACCAGATAGATGATGCTTTATGACGATCTTAACGCAATCAACGTTCTTTCTTTTCAAAAGACTCAAGTAAGTGCATTTCTATAAATTCATTTAGACAATTTCCACCCTCATGTCCTCTCTAAAAAATATCCTCTATATACTTCTCTTACCTATAATTTATTTTTATTGACTTCATTCTATCACAAAATAACAATTTTACAATCCTGATGTCTTCGTAAAAGACTCTAAATAAACAATCATTCTCTTATAATTCTTTTTAAAATCTTTACTGTTCGCTTCATATCCATAAATATAGGTACTTTGCTCATCAAAATACACTAAATGAATAAACTTCAAACCATTTTCCACATAATTTCCTTTATACTCATAACATTTTAAGCCACTTTCTAAAGCCGGTGTCTTCACTTCTAAAGAAGAAACACCTGAAGATTCTAATTCTCCTTTATAAAGTTCTGAAAGTTGAGTTGTATCATTATCATACTCGTTCTTTTCAACTTTATAAAACAAAACTTGATTTTCCTTTACAAAGCGTATTACTCCATCACTTTTATCTGTTTCGGATAATTGAAAATCATTAGGATAATAAAACGAAACACCTACCCCTGCTTCATATAACGTACCATCTTTATTTGTAGAAACCGTTTCATCCTTTTTCCCACAAGCAACTAATGAAACAACACAAATAAATACCATCATTACTTTTATTATGTTTTTCATGTCATCACCTCTTTTTAACATTTTACACAAGTTTTTCTCCTTTGACAACACCAGTCCAAGCCCAATTTGTTCCAAAAGAAAAAATCAGCCTTTATAAGCTGACTTATTCACTAAGTTTTTTAATAACATTCCATATTTCTGAATAACTTCCACTATTTTGACAAAGGTTACCATAAACATAACCATAACACATTGCAACACGAGCATCTTCATTCTTGCTATCTTTTACATTTCTCATTCTGTTATATCCATCTATAGTATACATAGCACGTGTTACATCTTCACCAGGTTTTGCACCATCTTTATTCCACAAATATCGATGTGACCATTTTTTCATCGTAGCACCATGGTTTACTATTATTATCTTTTTGATAAATTATACAGTAAACATTACTTGCCTCTTTAGAGGTTCCACCATAATAACTCGGTGCACCAATTCCATAAATCAAAACATAAGGCTTTGTATCTAAGTATTTTTGAATACTTTTATTTTGATTATCAGTAAGGTAGTAATTCGTACTACCTGTTTCATTGGTGACATCCTTCCCAATTTCACCAAAAGCCGCTGATTTTACAAATGTCACCTGTGATGCAATTAACGATTCTCTTAACTTTGCTAGTTCTCTCACTTCTTTTCATCTACATAACCAAACGTTGTTGGAACGGCTATGGCTGCAAGGATAGCAAGTATGACAAGTACAACAATAATTTCCACTAATGTAAATCCTCTTTTATTTTTTTCATAAATGCCTCCTTATATTTTACATGTATCATAGCTTATTATTGATTTTCATTCAAGAAAAAAGTATCGGTTTTACCGACACTTTTTATCTTAAAGCAACGAAGCAAATAAACGAATATATTGTTCTGCACTAGCATCCCAATCAAGTTTTTCTGCCATTGCTCTTTGAACCATGGCATCCCATGCTTCTGGGCAATCATAGAATGTATGCAATGCATAATCTATTGTATCCATCATTTCATGAGCATTGTAGTTATAGAAACTAAATCCTGTTCCTGTTCCTTCAAATTCATTATATGGTTGAACACTGTCAGCCAAGCCACCTGTTTCTCTTACAATAGGAATTGTTCCATATTTTAATGACATCATTTGTGATAAACCACATGGTTCAAACAGTGAAGGCATTAAGAACATGTCGCATCCAGCATAAATACGATTTGATAAAACAAAGTCATATTTACATTGGAAAGAAACTTTATCTTTGTGTTCCCAAGCAACACCTTTTAAAGCATCTTCATACATACGATCTCCTGATCCTAAGATAATAATTTGAACTCGTCTTTGACACATTGCTTCAAATTGATTAATAATCAAATCAAGTCCTTTTTGTTCTGTAAGTCTTGTAACAATACCGATTAAAGCAACTTTAGAATCTTCAGGTAATCCAACTTGTCTTTGTAAAGCAAGTTTATTTTCTAATTTACCTGTTTTTACAGAACGTGGTGAATATTTTTTCACAATTGTTTGATCTTTACTTGGATTGATCACATCATAATCAACACCATTTAAAATACCATAAAGATCATGTTTTCTCATTTCAAGAATCGATTGTAAACCTTCACCATATTGATCTGTCAATATTTCCCTTGCATAAGTAGGGGAAACTGTCGTAATAACATCACTATAGAAAATTGCCGCTTTCATCATATTTAAACATCCATCATTACGACAGTTACCGTTATAATAAAGATAGCTATCAAGTGCGAAAAACTCTTCTAAAATATGTGGATCAGCTTTACCTTGGTATAAAATATTGTGAATTGTGAATACAAGTTTAATATTTTGATAATAATCATAATAACAATATCTTTCCTTATAAAGCATCGCAATCATTGCTGTTTGCCAATCATTTAATTGTAAAACATCAGGTTTAATATTTAAATGACTAATTAATTCTAAGACTGCAAAATCAAAGAAAGCAAATCTTTCATAATCATCATCGTATCCATATAAACCAGGTCTACCAAAATATTGTTCATTATCAATGAAGTAGAAAGTGACACCATCAACTTCAGCTTTGAAAATACCACAATAACGTTTACGCCATCCCATATAGATATCAAAATTTGTTACGTATTCAATTTGATCAACAAATTTCATATCTTGGTATTTAGGAATAACAACAATACTTTCAACATCTTTCTTTGCTGTTTCCTTTGGTAATGAACCAATAACGTCAGCTAAGCCACCGGATTTAATAAAAGGAGTAGCTTCACTGGCAACATACATAACTCTCATTAAACACGATCTCCTTCTTTAATGTAAAGTGGATTATTTTCTGTTCCTTTTAATTCTAATTTTTTTTCAACTTTTGCACGTTTATCAATAATAACGTTTTCTAATACTGCATTTGGCGCAATCTTAGACCCTGAGAAAATAACACAGTTTTTGATAACTGCACCTTTTCCAATAATAACTTCACGACCAATAATACTATTTTCAATTGTACCATCAATAACTGTACCATTAGCAACGAATGATTTTTTCACTTTTGCATTTTCTAAGTATTTAGTTGGTGGTGTATCATTTGTATTTGTATAAATTGGCCAATTTGATTTAAAGACGCGTGAAGAAATATCGATATCCAACATTTCTAGTGAATATTTGAAATAAGCAGCTGTAGAATCTAAACAACGTGCATATCCTTTGTATTCATAAGTGTGAATTTGTTTTTCGTCACATAAATATCCTAAAATATCTTTTAAATCATAGAATGCAGAAATCTTATGTGCTTTTTTCATGATTTCTAATAACTCTTTTGTATTAATGACATAAGTTTCTAATGAAATATTTTGTCTTTTTCTTGTTCCTTTATTAATTGTTTTACCAGTTAATAAACCATCTTTATCGATGTCTAAAACATCACAACCAACCCAAGCAACATCAGCATCTTTTGCTTTACGATAAACCATTGTAATAGATGCTCCTGATTTTTCATGAGCTGTGATAACATCATTGTAATCCATTGTTGTAATAATATGCGCTGGAGCAATTACTACATAGTCTGAATTACTTGTTTCTAAGAAATGAATATTTTCAACTAAATTGTTGATATCATGATTGTATTTAGGATCGTTAGCATATTTTTCATTATAAAGTAATGAAACACCCCCAGCTTTTTGGTTGAAGTTCCATGAATTACCATTTCCTAAATGTTTAAATAATGAACGAGGTTTTTGTTGAATCATAACCCCTACTGCATCAATTTTTGAATTTGACATATTTGATAAAACAAAGTCAATAATTCCATAACGACCAAGGAAGCTTACAGAGGCCACTGGTCTTCTTTCTGTCAATCCTGCAAATTCTATATCTGAATGTAAGTTTACTAAACCAATAACTTTTGCCATCTTTACTTCCCCCTCTATCTACTATTATCGCTCACTAATTCAACTTCTTTAGCTTCTGAATTAATGACAGTACCAGCTTTAACAACTACATTTTCATCAATAATGGCTTTATATATTTCTGCACCTTCTTCTACAAGAACACCTGGCATTAATACAGAATCAACAACTTTTGCTCCTTCACCAACATTGACATTATTAAATAAAACAGATCCTTCTACTGTTCCATTTACCATACACCCTTGAGTTACAAGAGAATTTTTAACATCAGCCTTTTCACCGATAATTTGAGGTTTTCCTAAAGTATCTTCAGTATAGATTTTCCAATCTTTTTTGATATTATATAAATCTAAATCTTTGTCTTTAAGTAAGTCCATGTTTGCTTCCCATAAACTATCTACAGTACCAACATCTTTCCAATATCCATCAAATTCCCAAGCATAAAGTTTTTTATTGTCATTCAACATTGCTGGGATGATATTCATACCAAAGTCATGTTTACTATCTTTATCTTTTGCATCAGCAACTAAGTATTTACGTAATTGTTTGTAAGTAAAGATATAAATACCCATTGATGCTAAAGTTGATTTTGGATGTTCTGGTTTTTCTTCGAATTCATAGATAGTTCCATCATCATGAGCATTCATAATACCAAAACGACTTGCTTCTTTAAGTGATACATTTAATACTGCAATAGTAGCATCTGCACCACGTTGTTTATGTGCTTCTAACATTTGATCATATTCCATTTTATAAATATGGTCTCCTGATAAAATTAACACATATTCTGGGTCATAGCGATCTAAGAAATCTAAGTTTTGATAGATGGCATCGGCAGTACCAGCATACCATGTAGCTCCAACTTCATCTCTTTCACGTGCAGGTAAGATTGCAGCAAGTGAGTTTGCTCCATCCAATCCCCATTTTGTACCTGCTCCTACATAAGTTCCAAGTAATACAGATTCATATTGTGTAAGTACACCTACAATATCAATTCCTGAATTTGCACAGTTACTAAGAGGGAAGTCAATAATTCTATATTTTCCCCCAAAGTGAACTGCCGGTTTTGCGACTTTTGCTGTTAGTTCTTTTAAACGTGTTCCACGCCCTCCAGCTAAAATCATAGCGACAATTTCTTTTCCCATTTTTAACTCCTCCTATACAAAAATGTAAGCGCTTTAATCTATATAATTATCTTATCATAAATTCCTATATAATTCACGGAATTATTAAAGATTTTCATAAATATAGACTAAATTTTTAGGCTAATTTAATTGTACTCCTTTTTAAGCATAAATTGAAAGAATTATCATAAATTATTTTGAGGTGAAAACATGGCTAGAATTTCATATACCGAAAAAGAAGTCGAACTTTTAGCGAGATTGATAAAATCTGAAGCTTTAGGGGAGGGCGAAGAAGGGATGTTACTTGTAGGAAATGTCGTTGTCAATCGTGTTGTCGCAAATTGTGATATTTTTAGAAACGTAAGAACGTTAAGTGAAGTAATTTATCAAACAAATCAATTTGCTGGCGTAGGACAACCCCTTTTTAATGAACCCGTTAACCAAAGTGAAAAAGCCATTGCCTTACGTTGTATCAATGGCTATCGAAATGAACCTGCCACGAACGCCTTATGGTTTAAAAATCCTGGAACCAATGTTGAGTGTCCTGAAACCTTCTTTGGAAGATTTTCAGGAAGATATAAAAAACATTGTTTTTACAATCTAGGTTTAAAAGATAATTGTGATTTATAGGAGGCTTCTATGGATTATTTTGATGACTTAAATCCTTATCTAGTTAAAGAGGAAGAAATGCCAACTCGACAAGAAACACCCACGCCACCTGCTCAACCTGCTGAACAAACTTATGTCGAAAATATTTTAAGAGTTAATGTTGGTAAAAAAGGAACTTTTTATTTTAGTTATACAGGTTCTAAAGCATGGAATGATAAAATCTATACTGGAACCATTCAACAAGCAGGAAGGGATCATTTTATTATTGTAACTGAAACGGGACAAACAATTATGTTGCTTCTTGTCTACTTACTTTGGGCCGAATTTGGTGAACCTTTAGATTATCAACATAAAGTAAAATAAGTGCTTACGCACTTATTACATATTGACGAACTGTTGAAACAAAATGAAGTGATCCTGTCACAACAACATTTTTATGTTTTTCTTTCATTATTGAAATTGCTTCTTGATAAGAAATATGTCCTCCTTGACTTCTTTCATCTTCAAAATCAGCAAGCATTACATCATAATTCTTTAATAACTCCAACATTTTCGTTCCATCTTTATCTATTAAAGAACTAAAAACGATCCCTACATCTTCTAAATTTCTTTCCTTAATTGTTTGAATCAGAGCCATAATACCATTAATATTATGTGCGCCATCTAAATAAAGAGAACCAAATCGTTCAAAACGACAAGGCCATATAAAATGCTCAATAACGCTTTCAATATCTCCTCTTTTTAACTCTATTAAAGAAGAAACAACATGTAAAGCAAGTAAAAGATTATCCACTTGATAAGATGGTAAGTAAAGAAGATAATCATTTTCTTTAAAAGAAATAGGATAAGGATAGTGATGACTATCCGGAATTTCTACATGATAAAAAGTACTTTGTTTTTCTTTACACACTTTTTGAAAATAAGTTAAAATCTCTTGATTTTTCTCTGTTGTAAATAAAGGAACTCTTTCTTTGATAATTCCTGCTTTATGACAAGCTATGTCTAATAGGGTATTTCCTAACATAAATTGATGATCATAGCCAATATTTGTGATTACCGCAATCTTGCTTTGAATTACATTCGTTTTATCATTAAGTCCACCTATTCCACATTCAATAACATGATAATCTAAATCAAGCTCATTGAAATAAGAAAGCATAATAAGGGTATCTATTTCAAACATTGAAAGATGTTCTTTTTCTATGATTGGATAAAGTTGATTAATAAGTCTTAATAAATCCAAATCACTGATTGGTTTTCCATCAACCGCTATTCTTTCATTATGTTTAATAATATAAGGTGAGGTAAAAGTTCCTACATGATAACCTTGTGTCATTAATAAGTCTTTAATAAAAGTTACAGTCGATCCTTTTCCATTTGTTCCTGCAACATGAATCACATTTTTTAAATTCACATTAAAATGATAGCGATCTACAATCTTTTGAAAGTCTTCAAAAGAACGTTTTACTCTTTGTGATTCAATAAAAGATAAAGCTTCTTTAATTGTCTTAAACATTAGGGATACTCCAATCAATTGGTGTCATCCCATTTTTAATTAAAAACTCATTTGTTTTAGAAAAAGGACGTGAACCAAAGAAACCACGATAAGCCGATAACGGAGAAGGATGAACGCTTGTTAAAACAAGATGTCTTGAATCAATGTATTTTTTCTTTTCAATCGCATTCTTTCCCCAAAGAATAAAGACCAGTGGTTTTTCTCTTTCATTTAAATAATGCACGACATTTAAAGTAAAGGTTTCCCAACCAAGTCCTTTATGTGAATTTGCTTTTCCTTTTTCTACCGTTAAAACATTGTTAAGTAATAAAACACCTTGTTTTGCCCAATATGTCAAATCACCATGATTTGGAATAGGCAATCCTAAATCATCATGAATCTCTTTATAAATATTGACAAGACTTGGCGGAATACGCACATCTTTGGTAACAGAAAAAGCAAGTCCATTAGCTTGATGAGGTTCATGATAAGGATCTTGTCCTAAAATCACAACTTTGACGTCATCAAAATTGCAAAGATTTAATGCTCTAAAAATCTGTTGTTTTGGTGGATAAATTGTTTTTGTTTGATATTCTTGATCAATAATTTTATGTAATTTTTGATAATATTCTTTTTGTGATTCAATTTCTACAATCGTTTTAAATCTATTCATGATTTTCTCCTAAAATAAATTTTTCAACAACTTCACTTACTGCCCCTTCATCATAATCTTTTTCAGTAACATATTGAGCAAGTTCTTTAATATCATCATTTGCACAAGCCACAGCACAACCAAGTTTTGCAGTTTTAATCATTTCAACATCATTATAATTATCACCAATACCAATGGTTTCATCCATATCATAGCCTAGATAATTTACAAGCCAACGCATTCCATAGCCTTTATCGACACCCTTAGTATTCATTTCCATATAACGACCACTTGAAAAAGCTACACTACATGTTTCTTTTATGCTTTGTGGTAATTTTGTTTCTAAACTTTTTAAAAAGTCCATATCTCTTTTTTCATAAAGAATCTTCGCAATCTTTTCATCCTTTAAAAAATCTAAATTATAATCTTCAATTACTTCAAACTTTGCTTTTTGAGCTATTTTTCTTTCAATTTCATTTTCATCCGCATGGAAGATATAACAACAATCCAATGTAAAAACAAGTACACATACATCTAAATTTCTAGCATTTTCAAATATTTTTTTAGCTATATCAAATTCAAGTCCTTTAAAATGAAGTATTTTATTATTTTTATTTTCTACAATCAATCCGCCATTAAAGCATAGAGAATATTCTTCCTCTTGATCATAGGTTCCAATTTCCTTTAAAATCTCAGGAATCATATTAAAAGCTCTTCCTGTACAAGGAACAAACTTTAATCCCTTTTCTCTTGCTTTGAAAATAGCTTCTTGATTCACTTTTGGTACATGATGATTTACTAATAAAGTTTCATCTAAATCCGAAAACATGATACGATACATATTACTTTCCTCCATAAAACATTTTTAAAAAGATCGGTACTCTTTGAGACCAATGATATTCACTGTGTTTTCCTTCAGGAAAATAACGATATTGAAAATCCTTCAATTTCCCCTCTACACATTTTTTAATATGTTCATTACTTGAAACATATCTTTCATCATCTTCTTGTCCACCGACATCCATATACAACATATTATGACTTATTGCTGTGACTTTCAATAAATTTACGAATTCTTGTTCATAAATCCAAAAAGCACTTGAAAGTATAGCGCACTTTTTAATAATCGTTGGATATCTTAAAAAGGCATAAAACGAAATAAGTGCTCCCATGGAGCTTCCAACAATTCCATAATCATCTATTTTTGTAGGAAATCTTTGATCTATGTATGGTTTCAATTCAGTCGTTAGAAAATGAACATAAGCTTTTCCTTCTCCACCTACTAAACGATTTGATTGAAATTCTTGTGACAGATCTTGTGACATGACCCATGGTCCATATTCATCTTCTCTTTTTAAAGGTTCAAAGTTACAATAAATTGCCACTAAAATAACATCAATTTGTAATTTTTTTATACTTTCAAGAAATCCCCAACTTTTACCAATATAAGCTTCTTCATCAAAGAACGCATTTTGTCCATCATTAATAAATAAAACAGGATATCTTTTTTTAGATGTTAGATAATCATCGGGTACATAAATAATAATATCTCTTTCTCTTTTCAAAGATTTCATTTCTATTTTTTCTTTTATAATCATACAACTTCTCCTAATAAAAAAATAAGCAATTCGCTTATTTTTCTTGATCTATATCTGGTAAGATGACAACTTGTTCACCATCTCTTGTAAAAACATAATTTTCTCGTGCATATCGTGTTACATAATCATCATCATTTAAAAGTTCAACTTCGTTTTCAAGTTCTTTTTTCTCTTTTTTGACCGCAGCTACTTCATTTTCGAGTTTTTTTATATCATCTTGACGAGAAAAAGCGGCCATTGCTTGTGATAATAAGATGTACATTAAAAAGCATCCAATTAAGATATAAGCTGTTGGTTTATATGTTTTTCTTAATCTTTTTTTTGACATCTTTTCACCCTCTTCTTTATAGACCTCATTATAGCATTAAACCTCAAAAAAACAAAGCGGATAGGAAAAAATACATAATCTATTGCTTTGTTTATATAATAAATGACAATCATCATTTGTTGGTGCATATAATTTTGATAAATAATTAAACCAAATAATAAAGCTACTAAAAAATAAAAACGCAAAACACCTTCATTTATAAAAAATAGACCCGTAAAATAGATACCAGCAAATAAAATCCCACAACAAATCTGCAGAAAGTAACGTAGATACTTGAACTTAATCTTGACGAGATTACTATAAATAAGATGATACATAAAGGTAAAGACAATCCCGTAGACAAATGAATAGCCTATTCCCTGTATTTGTGTAACTAAATCCATTATTTCAAGAGTTTATTCAACATTGTATCTTTTCCTTTTGTCATCTTTTTATTAGATAAATAAGAAAGACCATCAATATTTCCTTTAATACTTACTTCCTTTTTTTCTTGATCAAAGCGTACCAACGCTAAATCTGTTCCTTTAATATTTAAGTAACCTAATGATGTTTCAATTAGAAATTCTAATGAATCAAAACTTTCTATTTTTTTAATACCTGTAAGTTCCAATGTTTTACGATCCTTTAAATAAACATGATGATAAGGTGTTTGTTCAAAATGTATTTGATTATCCATATATCTCCCTCCCCTAAAGTATATGAAAAAAGAGAATATTTAACACTCACTCTTTTAATCATTTTTGTGTTCATTTCCTTATATTTTCATAAAGAAACTAACAACTTTTTTCATCTCATCTATTCTATGTTTTATTTCGTCTAAATTCTCATCATTTAACAACTTATCAAAGATTTCATCATATTGTTTTTCGGTAAGACTTTCTAACCAACTTGTATCTTCATTTGGGTATTTCTTTTGAGAAAATTTTACGACTTGTTCTGCCTTTCCTTCAACCCTTCCACGAACCAATCCTTTTGCTTCTCCATCATAATAATGTGCTTTCTTATCAAACTCTGCTTTTTCATAGACCCAAGCTTCTTCTCTTAGATTCATATCTTCCATAAACTTATCATATTTATTTTTCATGATTCGTCCCACCTTTGTTAGGTTTATTCTATTACACTTACTTCCTTTTTCAATCAGATAACTTAACTCTTCTAAATCATCTAAATTGTCTTTCCCTTTTTCCTCAATGATTCGATCAATTTCCTTTAAAAATATATAATAGACATGATATAGACTTCCTTTATCATCATGATATTTTTTATCTAATGAAGCGTATTCTCTTATCAATTCATGATGTTCTTGTTCTTCATCATTAAATAAGGCAATTTGATAAACAGGTTGCAGTTTTCGATAATCATCTCCACTTTCTATTTGTGAAGCAATGTTTTTAAAGACATAGAATTGAAGTCTTTTATGCAAGCTTTCAAAGATTCCTTGTGATTGAACTTCAATGTTGATAAACTCTCCTTCTTCTGTTTGTACTCTTACATCTAAAATTGATTTTTCTCTCCATAACGACTTGGTATTAATTCAGAATTCACCACATGAAGTTCTTTACATCTTATTGGTGTCACAGTTTCAATGATGGTTTTTAATAAATACATGCAATCTTGATCTTCATTGTTGTAGACGAAATACTTGAATAATAGATCATTATAAAATGGTATATTAATTTCTTCATTCATTTTCTTTTCCTCCTATAAGTATATTCGTCACCCTTCTTCATTTTTTCTTCAAAAAATGAAAAAAAGATAGAAAATAATCTATCTTTTTTAAAGTTCATTTGTTTCTTTTCTTTTTTCATCAACAATTTCATAAAGCATCGTACTTTCCTCTTTTAAAACATGTTCTTTTAAAAGATTTACTTTTACTGTAAGAATTGTTCTACCAAATTCAATTTCAATAATATCGCCAACCTTTAACTTTGTTGAAGGTTTAGCTACTTTACCATTGACTTTAACACGTTCACTTTGTGAAATTTCTTTTGATAAAGTACGTCTTTTAATAATTCTTGATACTTTTAAAAATTTATCTAATCTCATCTTACTCACTCATAACAGCTGTAATTGCTGGAACGACTTGTTTTTTACGAGAAATAACACCTTCTAATGTTCCTTGACGATCTGTTAATTGAACATTAAATGCTTTTTCTACTAATTCTGGACGTGGTCCACCAACAAAGATTTCACTGTTAGCGTTGATAATATCTGTAAGTAATAATAACGTAAATTCTAAGTTATTATCTTCCGCAAATTTATTCATATAGTCTAACATATCTTTTTTGTATGGTAAGAATCCTTCGATATCCATTGAGTTTACTTGTGCAACCCCAACTTGTAAGTTATCAAAGCTGAATTTTTTGAAGTCTTGATTAAAAATTTCATCTACAGTTTTACCTACTAAAGAAGTTCCCGCTTTAAACATTTCCATTGCAAATTCTTGAATATCCACACCAGCAATTTCAGCTAATTTTTTCGCAATTTTTGTATCTACTGGTGTACATGTTGGTGATTTGAATAATAATGTATCGGAAACAACCGCCCCTAATAATAATCCAGCAATATGGCTTGGCATTTCAACATCTTGTTCTTCAAACATTCTAGTCACAATTGTTGCTGTTGAACCTAAAGGTTCCCCTCTAAATAATAATGGTCCAACTGTTTGAATATCAGCAACTCTGTGGTGATCGACGATTTCTAAGATATCAGCTTCTTCGATACCAGGAATAGATTGACCTCTTTCATTGTGGTCTACTAAAATAACTTTTTTTCTTAATCCTTTTAATAAAGCAAAACGTGAGATACTTCCTACACAACGATTATTTAAATCGATAACTGGATATCCACGATATCTTGTTTCAGACATAACTTCTTTCATGTAATCTAAAGTATCATCTGTTGAGAATGTTTTAATATCTCCTTTAATCATCACATATTCAACTGGAACTGCTTGAACAATTTGTTGAGATGTTTGATATGTGTTAAATGGTGTTGAAACAATTGAAATTCCTTGTTCCTTACATTTATTTACAACGTGTTCATTTGAAGTTAAAGAACCAGTTAAAATGATTAATGATGGCTTAACTGAAATAAGTTCTTCTAAATCATCACTTCTATCTCCACCTACAATCACAACATCATTTTCATGAATACGTTTTTTAGCTTCATTTCCTGACATTGCTGCAATGTGAATATCTCCATTAATTACTTTTAAAGCTTCATTTAAATAAATAACATTTGCTTCTAATGTATCAATAACATTTTCAACTGGAGTTTTAGCTTTCTTTAATACTTCACTATCCCATTGATCCATATATCCTTCAATAATATTAGAAGTAGATAAAAGACCTAATAATTGACCATGTTCATCTAAAATAGGTGCAGATTTTAAATTTTGTTGTTTTAATAAAAACCATGCTGTTTTTAAAGTTAAATCTTTAGAAAAAACAGTCACTTTATCATAATTTAAATCTTCTACTTTTTGTTTTACAGTTTTTAATAAAACTGGATGTTCTACTCCAAAACGTTTTAAAACATATTCTGTCTCACGATTGACTTCCCCTAAACGTACAGGAACTGCATTATATTTATTTGTCGCATTTAATAAATAACTATATGCAATTGCTGAACAAATACTATCTGTATCTGGATTTTTATGTCCACTTACATAAACAATTTCACTCATTTAATTTCTCCTTTATACATTTTTCTTTAAGTAACGATACACTGTTGGTTCCGATACTGCAAGTTTTTCTGCCACTAAAACAATAGCACCTTTTACCTTAAATGTCCCTTTTTCTTGTAAATATTTTACAACTTTTATTTTTTCATCAACATTTAATCTTTCCGCTAAGAAATAACTTGGGAATCCCATTTTTTCTAAACATTCTTTAATATACATATCAATCATTTCATCTAATGGTGATGATAAGATTTCAACTGGGTTATCCATTTTAAATTCAATATCTTTTTCTTCTTTAATTCCTAAGATTTTTTTAATTGTTGATGTTAAATATTCTAAATCAGAAATATTGACATTAATACATAACATACCAACAGGCATTTCACGACCTTCTTCTTTAATAAAATAAGTCGCAGCTCTCATTAATTTACCATCATTTCCTACTGTTTTATAGTTCATAACATAATCATGATCTAAATATTGTTTTTCTTCTAAATAATGTAATGATAAATTTGACAACTTCGCACCAACTTCTCTTCCTGAAATTGGATTATTTGAAATAGCTACGATCTCTTGATCTTTTGATGTTAAATCATGTAAAGCTACTTCGCAATTATCTCCTAGTGCAGCACTTAAAAAATCAACAAGCTTTGCATAAGGTTCTAAACTTTTGTACATATTTTTTCTTCCTCATTTCCTTATTATTATGATAATAATTCATATCTATATATTATCACGATAATAATTCATAAACAACAATTATTATTATAATAAAAAAGAGCATCTTTGTTTTTCACAAAGAACTCTATTTATAAATATTCTTTTTAGAAACTTCTTTTAAAGAAGAAACACCCGTCATCATCATAACATTTTCTAATTCTTGTCCAAGTTGTTGAACATAAGCTTCAACACCTTCTTTTCCAGCACCGTAAATCATGTTGACAAATGGTCGTGTAATAATAACTGCATCCGCTCCTAAAGCTAAAGCCTTAAAAACATCTAAACCACTACGGATTCCTCCATCAACAAAGATTTTTACTTGTCCTTTGAATTTGTCTGCAATTTCTTCTAAAACAGCAGCTGTTGCAGGAGTTCCATCTAAAACTCTTCCTCCATGATTTGAAACAACAATTCCTTGGGCACCTGCATTGATGGCTTTTTGTGCTCCTTCAACTGACATAATTCCTTTAACAATAAAAGGCGCTTTGGCATAATCAATAATTTCTTTTAATTCTGCTTCACTTTTTCTTCCAGCTGGTGGTATTCTTCCTTGTAAAAAAGGAAGCCCTGCTGCATCAATATCCATCGCAATCGCAAAAGCATTGGATTCATTCGCAAGTTTTAATTTTTCAAAACATGTTTCTTTATCCCAAGGTTTAATCGTTGGGACACCAACACCTTCATTTTCTTTAATCACTCGTGTCGCTTGAATCATGATTTCTTCATTTAAACCATCTCCAGTAAAAGCCGCAATTCCACTTTTTGCACAAGCATTTACGTACACTTCATTAAAACTATTATCATTATATAGATCACTATAATGTTGACTAACCGCACCTACTGGTCCTGCAAAAACAGGATACTTAAATGTTTTTCCAAACAATTCAAAAGAAGTATCTATTTCATTATTAGATGCAATGGTATCCATTTTCACTTCTAGCTTTTGCCAAGCATCATAGTTTTTAATAGCTACTGTCCCTGTACCTTTAGCCCCTGGTCCAGGTATTTTATTAGAGCAAGCTTTTCCATTACACATCATACATGATTTACAATAAGGCCCTATCACACTTCTACTTTTTTCTCTTATTTCATTTACATTCATACTTTTTCCTCATCCTTTATTTTTCCATCTTAAAGCTTACACCTGAGCTTTCATTGAAATCAAGATTTTTATAAAAAAACTTGTTTGTACAATTTGTACAAACAAGTTAATCATTATTATAAATCACAAATACCTTTACCTTCCCCATAAACATCATACCAATCACTATTGAAATCATTTACCGCTTTTTCAATACTTGGATTTGCAAAGATTTGTTTTAAGACTTCTACGGGTGCTG
>ERZ857922.654-NODE-654-length-50415-cov-16.583578_pt1 | contig 50415 bp, 49 predicted proteins | sample MGYA00519579_ERZ857922 | MGnify/ENA primary metagenome ERZ857922 (study PRJEB31778, sample SAMEA3449375) | human gut metagenome | biome: human gut; feature: human-associated habitat; material: faeces | place: United Kingdom | collected 2010/2012 ... | reverse complement strand
TTTCTTTTTCATATTGTCTATCCACCTATTCTATTTATCTTATTTTATCACTTCCCCCCCCCCCCCATTGTCAAGGGGTGTGGGGGAGTTTATAATATTTTTTGTAGTGGTAAGTTAAAAGTAGACAATTGGGGGAAACTAATAGACAATCATTTTTATAAGTATATATAAAAAAATAAAAGAAGATATACAATTATAAAATAGTATTATCTTCTTCCAATTTTTATAATAATTATAAATAATTATATAGTTCTTTTTAAAGTTTTAGAGTTATTATAATCTCTTAGTTTCCATTCATACGTTGTTAAAGCGCTTTCTAAATCACTTTCAGTTTTTAAAATTTCTTTAAATTCTAAAACTTGATTATCATATTCTTCACAAACACTTTTATCGTATAATTTTAAATTAAATTCTCTAATAGTAGTGTCTTTAAAATTTAAAACTTTACCACATAATAAACATTTCTTAAAATCAACTCTATCAAAATCACTATTTTCGATGTTTAAAGCAACATGTGAGCAACTACTTTGATAATGAGCATGTTGTACATTTAGTTTATTCATCTCTTCTTTATATGAAATATTTTCCAAAATTGTTTTTAATAATATATCTTTTTCTGTATCATTTTTTACTTCTTCCATAAACTCCCTCAATAAATTAATCTAATTTTTTATGAAGTAATTCTTTAGTAATAACTGGGTTAGCTTTACCACGAGTATTTTTCATAACTTGACCAACAAAATAGTCAAATAAATTAGTTTTTCCATTTTTATATTCATTAACTTGATTTTCATTATTTCTAAGTATTTCTGTAATAATACTTTCTAACTCACTAGCATCAGAAATTTGAGCATTTTCTTTACTTATGAAACTCTTAGGTTCTTTTTCTTCTTCTAACACTTTAAAGAAAACTTCTTTAGCTTGTTTTGATGAAATAGTACCATTATTCATATTATCAATAATAAATTTAAGCATTTCTGGTGTTAAATAGAAATCTCTAATATCCATTTCATTCTTATTTAAATATCCAACTATATTAACATCTACCCAGTTACATGCAATCTTTGCATCAATACCAAGTTCTAAGCAATTTTCAAAGTAATCAGAAATATTTTTATCTTTAACTAAAATAGTAGCATCATAATCTGATAAACCATACTTAGTTATATATTTATCTTTTCTTTCGTAAGGTAATTCTGGTATAGATTTTCTAATTTCTTCTAACCATTCTTTACTTACTTTATATCTTGGAATATTAGGTTCTACAAAATATTTATAATCAATAGCATCAACTTTTGAACGCATTCTAATAGTTGTACCTGATTCTTCATCCCAACGTCTTGTCTCTTGTTCTACTTCATCATAACGTCCAGCATCTTTTAACTCAGATTGTCTTTTTATTTCATATACTATTGCGTCATGAACTCCACCAAAAGAGTTAACATTTTTAATTTCTACTTTTGTTCCTAATTCTTCATTATCTGATATTGATATATTAACATCACATCTTATTTGACCTTTTTTAGTATCAGCTTCTGAAATATTACAATATTGATAAATTGTACGCATGTATTCTAGAAAACTTACGGCATCATCAGCAGACTTTATACAAGGCTTTGTAACAAGTTCTAAAAGAGGAACTCCTGCTCTATTATAATCAATAGTCGAAGTATCATATAAGTGATCCATACTAGCAGCATCTTCTTCTAAGTGAATATTATCTATTCCAACTCTAAAAGTAGTATTATCATCACGAATTATATCTAAATAACCATTCATACCTACACAATCTTCTGGTGGATTTTGAGTAATTTGAAAGTTCTTTGGCATATCTGGATAATAATAGTTTTTTCTTTCAAAGTAAACATACTCTGGTTGGCAACAATGAAGAACTTCACTCATCATTAAAGACATTCTTACACATTCTTTATTTAATACAGGTAAAGTTCCAGGGAATCCCATATCAATAGGTCTAATATTAGAGTTAGCTAAATCAGAATATTCATTTCTAGCACTTGAAAATACTTTAGAATTAGTTTTTGAAACTTCACAGTGCATTTCAAGCCCAATTGTAACGTTATATTTACCCATTATTTATCACCTCCAGCTATTTGACCTTTATAGTTCATTGTGCCTTCTAAGGCATATGCAATATTTAATACATTTTGGTCATCATAACAATTTCCAGTAATATTTACACCAACTGGTAAATTATCTATAAAACCATTTGGAATGGTAATTGAAGGAAATCCTCCAAAGTTACCAATTTGTAAGTGATCTTCTAAAGCAGCAGTATCAGATTTTAAAATATCTTTTGAACCATCTAGGTGTTTAGCAACACCTGTACCAACTGGCATAATTAATCCATCATATTCTTTAAATAATTCTTTTACTTTATCAACAATAAGTCTTCTTACTCTTTGAGCATTTTTGAAATATCTATCTTGATTTTCAGATTGTAATACATAAGAACCAATAATAAAACGTCTTTTAATTAATGGTGAGAAACCTTTTGTACGATGGTCTTTCATCATTTCAATATAATTAGATCCCTCTCCACGTGGTCCAAAAATAAGACCTGTTAAATTTGACATGTTGCTAGTTGCCTCAGCACAAGAGATAACAACATAAGTTGAAGGAATAGCATTTAATAATTTAGAATCAATAGATACACCTTCTACAGTGATACCAAGAGATTCACATTTTTTTATAGTTTCTTTAAAGTTTTCTAAATGAGTTTTAAGTTCATCAGTAGCATCTTTATAATTTTCTATATCACATAATTCTTTAATATAAAATAATTTTTTACCTTTAACATCATTTGTTAAATTATCATTTAAATGAATATTACTTGAATCCCAAGTAGTCATATCGTATTTATCGATACCTTTCATTCCATCTACTACTATAGCAGCATCACGTACACTACGAGTTAAAACACCACAATGATCTAAACTAGATGCAAAAGCAAATAAACCATATCTTGAAATCATACCATAAGTTGGTTTATATCCAACAATACCGCAATAAGCAGCTGGTTTACGAATTGAATCTCCTGTGTCAGAACCTAAAGCATAAGGATATACACCACTTGCAACAGCAGCAGCAGATCCTGATGAAGAACCAGCACACATACGTGTTACATCCCATGGATTTTTTTGAATTCCTGTGTGTCCAGTTGTTCCTGTTCCACCCATTCCAAATTCATCCATAGCAGTTTTATTTACCGCAATAGCTCCATGTTTAGCTAAATTTGAAACAGCAGTTGCTGTAAAAAATGGTACATAATCTTTCAAAGTGTTAGAAGATCCAGTAGAAAGAACACCTTTTAAAGAATAATTATCTTTAACACCGTATGGTATACCTGATAATAGATCATCAGTTACATTACCACCTTTAGCATCATCTAAAATGGTAACAAAAGCATTACATTTATCTTGAACTCTATGAGAAAGTTCTAAAGATTCTTTAACAAGTTCTTCACTAGTTACTTCATTATTTTTTAACTTTTCATGTAATTCTGTAATAGATAAATTCATATATTTCATTCTCCCACCACCTTTGGTACTTCCACTTCTCTTCCATCTACTTGATCACAGTTAGATAGAGCATCTTCAATTGAAATGCTATCTTCTGCTACATCTTCTCTTAATTCAAAAACAAAATCATCAAGAGCATGGGTCATAGGTTTAACTTCTTTAATATTAGGTATTTCATTAATTTTATTAATATTATTATCTATAATTTCAAATTCTTCAAATACCATATTTTTTTCTTCTTCAGTTAATCCAATTAATAATAAATCAGCTAATTTTTCTACTTTTTCCGGAGTAAATCCACTATTCATTTTTATCCTCCTCAACTACTTTAATTCCTAACTCGTCTAGTTGTTCTTTCATTAAAGTTGCAGGTGAACCCATCATTAAGTCAGCACCTGATGCACTTGTTGGAAATGCTTGAACTTCTCTTAAGTTTGGTTCGTCTTGAATAAGCATAATCAATCTATCAATACCAGGAGCCATACCACCATGTGGAGGACATCCATATTTAAATGCTGTAAAGATTGATTTAAATCTTTCTTCTACTTCTTTACGAGAATAACCAACAATTTCAAAACCTTTTGCTAAACTATTTAAATCATGGTTACGAATAGCTCCACTTGCCATTTCATTACCATTACATACAAAATCAAATTGGTAAGCTAAGATTTCACTTGGATCTTTTTCTTCATAATCTTTAATTCCACCATGTGGTAGACTAAATGGATTATGGCAGAATTCCCATTTTTTATTTTGTTCATCAAATTCAAACATAGGGAAATCATTAATAATACATAATTCTAGTTTATTATTATCAATAAGTTCCATTTTTCTTCCTAATTCATTTCTAATTAAACCAGCAAATTTTTGAGCATGTAATTTATTTCTATTAGCAATAAAGAACATAACTGAATTAGTTTTCATATTAAATTCTTTAATTAAGCTTTCTCTTTCTGTATCACTTAAGAATTTATCAATAGGTCCTTTTAATGAACCATCTTCCATTAAAGTGATATATCCAATTCCTGGCATTCCAATACTAGATGCATAATCAACTATTTCATTAAACCATGAGTTTGAATTTTGCCCAATATTATCAGCAACTATAACTTTGATAGTACTTTTTTTAAATGGCCCAAATGTTGTATCTTTTAATACTTCAGTAGCATCTTTAATAATTAATGGATTTCTTAAATCTGGTTTATCAGTACCATAATCTTCCATAGCATCTTTATAAGCTATTCTTCTAAATGGAGGTTTACTTACTTCTTTATTTGAAAATTTAGTAAATGTATCATAGAAAATACTTTCACCAACAGCTAACACTTCATCTTCTTCAACAAAAGACATTTCTAAATCTAATTGGTAGAATTCTAAAGTTCTATCAGCTCTTGCATCTTCGTCTCTAAAACATGGTGCTATTTGGAAATATTTACCCATTCCTCCAACCATTAATAATTCTTTATAGATTTGAGGTGCTTGAGGAAGAGCATAAAATTTACCTTTAAATAATCTTGATGGAACAACAAAATCTCTAGCTCCTTCTGGACTTGATGCTGTTAAAATTGGCGTTTGAACTTCATTAAATCCTAAATCATACATTTTATTTCTTAGAAAATGTAAAATATCTGAACGTAAAATCATATTTTTCTTTACTTGTTCATTACGCATATCTAAATATCTATATTTAAGTCTTACATCATCTTTAGTAGATTTAGATGTCATAATTTCAAATGGTAATTCATGAACAGACTCACCTAACATTTCTAATGAATCTACTAAAAGTTCAACAGTTCCAGTAGCTATTCTTTCATTTTCTGTTCCCTCTGCTCTTTTTCTAATTACTCCAGTTAATTTAATAACTGATTCTTTAGCAAGACCTTTAAACATATCATCATCATTTGATACTGTTTGAAGTGTTCCACTTTCATCTCTTAAATCTAAAAATAATACACCACCATGGTCACGAATATTTTCAATCCAACCACTAACTACGACTTTTTTATCGACTAAAGATTCATTTATATCTTTAATCATATGTGTTCTATATTTATTCATTATTTATTTTCCTTTCTAATTTCAATTCCTAATTCTTTTAATTGTTTTTCATCAACATCATTTGGGCATTCACACATTAAGTCAGATGCAGATGCTGTTTTAGGAAATGCTATTACATCACGAATATTTTCTGTATTGGTTAAAAGCATTGTAAGTCTATCAAGTCCAAAAGCAAGACCACCATGTGGAGGAGTTCCATATTTTAATGCTTGATTGAACCAACCAAATTTTTCTTCAATTTGTTCTTCAGTAAGCTCTAAAGCTTCAAACATTTTTTGTTGAATTTCATCGTTATGAATACGGATTGAACCACCGCCAGCTTCATAACCATTGATTACTATATCATAAGCTTTACTATAACAATGAGCTTTATCTGTAAGCAATTTATCAACATCTTCATCTTTTGGAGCAGTAAATGGATGATGACATGCCATAAATCTATTTTCTTCATCACTCCATTCAAATGATGGAAAATCTGTTACCCATAATAATTTATAATCTGATTTAGAAATTAAGTCTAGATCTTTAGCTATTTTACATCTTAATGCACCAAGTGCAGTTTTAACAATACCTTTTTTACCAGAAATAATTAATACTAAATCATTATTTTCAATATTTAGTGCCTCTTTAATATCATTGATTTCTTTTTCAGATAGAACTTTAACAATACTACCTGTAACTTCCTCATTATACTTTAAGTATGCAAGACCACTTGCTTTATAAGTTTTTACATAATCAGTAAGTTTATCTAAATCTTTACGAGAATATTTATCACTAGCATTTTTAACTACTAGAGCATTTATAATTCCATTATCCTCAATAACTGATTTAAACACAGTAAAATCAGTATGTTCTAAAATACTTGTAATATCATTAATCTTCATTTCAAAACGCATATCAGGTTTATCAGAACCATAATAATTAATAGCATCATCATATTTCATTCTTAAAAGCGGCAACTTAATATCAATATTTTTAACTTTTTTAAAAACATGTGCTATTAAATTTTCAGCCATTGTCATAACATCATTTTCTTCAACAAAAGACATTTCTAAATCTACTTGTGTAAATTCTGGTTGTCTATCAGCACGTAGATCTTCATCTCTAAAACATTTTGCTATTTGAAAATATCTTTCAATTCCTCCAACCATTAGAAGTTGCTTAAATAATTGAGGAGATTGAGGAAGAGCATAAAACTTGCCTTTATTAACACGACTTGGTACAAGATAATCTCTAGCTCCTTCTGGTGTAGATTTACAAAGTACAGGTGTTTCTACTTCAATAAAATCCTTACTATCTAAAAATTCTCTTATAGCCATTGTAATTTTACTACGCACTATAAGTTTATCTTTTATTTCATTTCGTCTTATATCAAGATATCTATATTTAAGACGAGTATCTTCTAAAGCACTGGTGTTATCAGTAATTTGAAATGGTATTTCAAGTGATTTACTTAATATTTCTAAATATGTTATTGCTACTTCTACCTCACCAGTAGCAATTGAAGGATTAACATTATCTCTTTTACATACTTTACCACGTGCTTTTACAACATACTCATTCTTTAATGAAGAAGCAACATCATAATACTTATTTTCAGGATTTATAACAAGTTGAATTATTCCAGATCTATCTCTTAAATCAACAAATATAAGTCCTCCTAAATTTCTGACTTTAGAAACCCAACCATAGATTTCTATTTCTTCATTCAAATTTTTAATATTAATGCTATTATTAAATATTTCTTTCATAAAATTCCTCTTTTCTAAATAAAAAAAGTACCAGCATGTAAGGACGAAATAATTTCCGCGGTGCCACCTTACTTTACTTAGGTACTCTCTAGTTTAATTTATCGCATTAAAACGTTTTTAATCATCAAAAAGTTGTTTTTCATCTATTTTTATCTTAAGCATTTTCACCAACTAGCTCTCTCTTTTAGGAATATTATATAGATTACTCGTCTTTTCTATAAAAAATTCAAAATGTAAGTTTATTTTATTACTTTTACAAGCAAAAGTCAATTCATTTTAAATATATTGTGGTAGAATCGCTACCAATATTATAGAAACTATTTGTGCCTTTTTTTATAATTGCTACTGGTCTAAAACTTCCTGTTGCACCATATATTTCATTAGAAGTAACATCTGGATTAAGCTCACGATCAAAACTTTTTGATCTTTTTGCAACAATGGGTGGCTGATATCTTGTATTACTGTTTGAAATACCATATAAATAGCACACACTAGAATCTTTAGAACTACAAGTTCCTTCATTAATATGAGCTGAAGTAAAGTAACTAGCCGGACGTCCTTTAGGTGTATAGCATTGTTTCAAATCATCTGGCAAATAATTTTTATCCATTTCTTCATAGTAATGTCTAAAAGTAACGTTAGAATTTCCAACACCATATATACTATTTAGCATAGTCGAAAATTGCTCATTTACGAAACTGTTATATGTGCTTTGACCACTAATTTTAATTGTTGCACTAGAGCAATATAAAGATATAGCATAAATATAATCATTATCAGTTTTTATAATTTTCCAATATTTTAATTCAGTTGGATCTAAAACACCAGAATAAACACTATATTTAGTATAACTCCCATTTGAAAAATTAGTTGCAAAAGTGTCATTATTATAGCTTGCAACTGGCTTATATGTAACTGTTGTTCCCACAGCAATAGAACTATCATCAATATCAATTTTTTCAACTTGGATTGTAGCTTTTAAATTTAGACTATTTTTTATGTCTTTTTTTACTTGATTTAATAAAATCCTATTTTGAGCATAAGCCGTTAAATTAATTGTTAAAGTTAATAAAAAAACGATAAAAAATGAAAATATAATTGAAACTGCTATAAAACCTTTTTTATTTTTCATTTTTCATCCCTCTTTACCATATTATTATTATACTTTTATTAAGGATTAATGTCAATTTCAAAAAATACCTAGATATTCATATCTAAGTATTCTACAATTTCACTTTCTTTGACTTTAGTCTCTTCTTTAGTAAGATTATCTTTAATATTTAACTCTCCATTTTTAAGATCTTCATCGTTAAGAATTATTAAAAATTTAGAATTTAATCTATCAGCTTGTTTAAATTGAGCTTTTAAATTTCTTGCACAATTTTCAAGTTCTATTTTAAATCCATTAAGTCTTAATTCTTGAGCTAAGTATATTGCATGTTCTTTTTCTGTTTCAGATACATACATGATAAATGCATCCATTTCTTTTTTAGAATTAATATTACATTCAAGTTTATCTAAAGCAAAAATTAATCTATCAATACCACAAGCAAATCCCATCGCTGGTGTTTCAGGTCCATTTAATTCACTAACTAAGCTATTATATCTTCCACCACCAGCTATAACATTAGAAGATCCTAATTCTTTAACATCACATACTATTTCAAATACCGTATGATCATAATAATCAAGCCCTCTTACTGTATTTGGATCAATTGTATAATCAATATCTAAGGCATCTAAGTAATTTAAAACTTTATCAAATCTATTTTTACTTTCTTCATTTAAATAATCAGTAATTTTTGGAGCATTTTTTATTATATTACTCTCTTGGTCAACTTTACAATCAAGTATTCTAAGAGGGTTAGTTTTTAATCTTCTTTTACAATCATCACATAAATTATCAATATCTTTTTCTAAATATTTAATTAAAGCTTCAGTATAATTTTTACGTGATTCTTTATCTCCTAAACTATTAATATTTACTTTTAAATTAGAAAGACCCAAAGCTTCAAATATTCTAATAGGTAAAGAAATAATTTCTGCATCTATGTAAGGGTCATTTGAACCAAGTACTTCAATTCCAAATTGAGTAAATTCTCTGTTTCTTCCAGATTGCGGTCTTTCATAACGATACATTGTACCATTGTAATATAGTTTTACTGGTTTTTCAGCATCTCCATACATTTTGTTTTCAATATAACTTCTAACAACACCAGCTGTTCCTTCTGGTCTTAAAGTAAGAGGTCTTTCACCTTTATCTTTAAAATCATAAGTTTCTTTTTTTACTATATCAGAATCTTCACCACTAGTTCTATGGAATAATTCTGTACTCTCAAATATTGGTGTTCTTATATAGTCATAATTATAATAACTACAAAAAGCATCAATTATATCGTTAACATATTGCCATTTTTTAGCTTCACTTCCATATATATCGTATGTTCCTTTCGGTTTTGTTATCATATTAATTCTCCTTTTTTCGTTTATTTTAATACAAAGTTTCAAAAAATGCAAAATTTTTAATTATCTTCTAGTTTAACACTAACTATTTTAGAAACTCCAGATTCTTGCATTGTTATACCATATAAAATATCGGCATATTCCATAGTTTTCTTTTTATGTGTTATTAGGATAAATTGACTCTTATTTTCTTTTTCTTTTAAGTATTTACCAAATAGTTCAACATTGGCTTCATCTAGAGCTGCTTCTACTTCATCCAAGATACAGAATGGTACAGGTTTAACATTTAATATTGCAAATAATAATGATATTGCAGTTAATGTTTTCTCACCACCCGATAAGAAGGAATTAGATTTAAGTTTCTTTCCAGGAGGTTCAGCAATTATATCTATTCCTGAATTTAAAATATCTTGTGGATCAGTTAAAACTAATTTACCATTTCCACCTTTAAACATTGTTTTAAAGACTTTACTAAATTCTAATGAAATATTTTCAAAAGTTGTTTTAAATTTTTCTTTCATTATTTCATCCATTTCATTTATTACTTCATATAAATTTTCACTAGCTTTTATTAAATCATTTTTTTGGTTAAATAAGAATTCATATCTTGTATTTAATCTTTCATATTCAGCAATAGAACCAGTATTAACTTCCCCAAGTTTTAATATTTCTTTCTTTAAATAAGAAACTTTATCACGTGCTAAATTTTCATCAATCTCTAGAGGATAATCACTCTTTGCTTTTTCATAGGTTATATTATAGTTATCAGTTAAATTAAGCAATAAATTATCAAGTTTAATATCATATTTACCAATTTGAATTTCGCTATCTTTTATTTCACTTTGAATCTTATTATAATTAACTGCTACTTTATGATAAGAATTTTGAAGTATTTCAATATCTTCATTAAGTTTTCCTTTTTCTTCTTTAATTTTTTTAATATCAAGAGAAATAAGATCTTTTTTACTTGATAAATCTTTAACTTGTTCTAATATTTCATTTAATTTATTATCTATTGTTCCATTTTTTAAATCTTCATTACCTGCTATTTCTTCTAATTTGTTTTTCAAATTTTCATTCAATTCTATTAATTTACTATTTTTAGTATTATATTCTTCTTTTAAATTAATTAAATTTCTATTTATTTTTTCTTCTTTAGCAGTGATATCATCAAGTTCTTTATTTATATTTTTTAATTTATCATAAGTATTATCTATATTAATAGAGCATTTTTCAATTTTAAAAGTAATATTTTTTAAATCTTCTTTATCTTTTAAAATGCTATTGTTATTTTTTTTAGAACCACCTGTAAGTGATCCTCCTGCATGGATTATTTCACCATCTAGTGTTACGATACGGTATTTATAATCAATTTTTTTACCAGCTATATTAGCAGTATCTAAATCTCTTACGACAATAATATTTCCTAGTTGATTATCAATTATATTTTGATATTTTTCATCACATTTAACTAGTTCTTTAGCACAAGCAATAAACCCATCTATATCATTTAATTTATTACGAGTTTCATAATCAATATTTTTAGGTTTAATGATATTTAAAGGAAAGAATGTAGCTCTACCAAGTTTATTTTCTTTTAAATAATTAATACATTTACTAGCTACTTTTTCATTATCTACTACTAAGAAATTACCACTACTAGCTAAGGATGTTTCAATTGCACTAGTATAAGTATCATCCATAGTTATTAATTTATATAAAATATTATGAACCCCTGTTAATCTTGGATTATTTAAAATATTTTTTACTGAATTAGGTAGTTTAGAATCATTTTCAATAGAATTCTCAAGTATTCCTTTTTGGCTTTTTAAGTTATAACTTTCCATAGTATATTCATTTAATTTATTATTTAAGGAATTCTTTTTAACTTTTAAAATACTTTCTTTTTCACTAATATCACTTAATTCTTTACCCAATTTTTTTAATTCTGTTTCTAAGTTTTCTTTTTCTCTTGTCGCAAATTCAATAGTTTTTTCAAGGTTTAATTGCTCTTCTTTAAGATTAATTAAGTTATTTGCAATACTATCTTTAGATAATTCAAATTTTTGACGTTCTAAAGTTATTTGTTTTTCGCTTTGTAAGTCAGATAACTGTTCTACAGTAGCTAATAATTCATTATTCTTTTTATTAAATTCTTCATCTAATTTTAATAATTCTAATTTTTTTAATTCAATATTAGCCAAATCCTCTTTATTAGAATTAGTTATATCAATACTTTCTTCTTCTAATTCTTTAATAGACTCTTTAATTTTTGTATATTTTTCATTAATATCAGTAATATCTTTAGCAATTAATGATATTTCAATATTTTTTAATTCTTCTTTTAAATCATTAAACTTAATTGCTTTCTCACTTTGTTCTTTTAAAGGTTTAACCGTTTTATCTAATTCTTCAATAAGCAAATTTAATTTTTCTAAATTATCATTAGTTTTTTCGAGTTTCCTAATACTTTCTTCTTTTCTCTTTTTATATTTTAAAACACAAGCAGCTTCTTCAAAAATTACTCTTCTTTCAAGGGGTTTACTATCTACTATTGCTTCGATTCTTCTTTGACTAATAATATTTAATGAATCATTACCAACACCTGTATCTAAAAAAAGATTTACAATGTCTTTTAAACGAACTTTACTATTATTTATGTAATATTCATTTTCACCTGATTGGTAAACTACTCTTTTAACTTCAACTTCAGTAAATTCACTATTTAAATAATGATCAGTATTATCAAAAACTAATGTAACACTAGCACGATTATGTGCAGGTCTTGATTTAGAACCAGCAAATATTACATCACTCATAGATCCGGTTCCACGAAGTGTTTTTACTGATTGTTCCCCTAAAACCCATTTTACAGCATCAACTATATTACTTTTACCACTACCATTAGGCCCAACAATAGCTGTTATATTGTTATTTAATTCAATGTCTATTTTATCTGCAAATGATTTAAACCCATAAGCTTTTATACTTTTTAAATACATAAACTACCTTCCTTTTTATTTTGCACGTTTTTTGTAAGCATCAAGAGCAGCATTTTGTTCTGCTTCTTTTTTACTTTTTCCAATTCCTGTCCCATACACTATTCCATCTATTTTAACATTTACTTCAAAAGTCTTATCATGAGCTGGACCAGTTTCATTAATTATCTCATATTCGAGTGATTTTTTATCAGTTTGAACTAATTCTTGTAAAGCAGATTTATAGTCAACTAAAAAATGACGTTTTGCTTTGATTGAAGGAATAACTGTTTTATAAACATAATCTTTAGCTACTTCAAAACCTTTTTCAAGGAATATTACACCTAGAACACTTTCATAACAATCAGCAATTATTGTATCATTAATATTATTTTCTTGACCTTTTCCAACACGAATGTGTTTGTCTATTCCTATTTCTTTAGAATAAAATGCAAGAGCTTGCTCACAAACATAACTTGCACGAGTTTTACTCATAAAACCTTCTTTATCATTAGTATTAATAAAAAAATATTCACTAGTAATTGCTTCTAAAATTGCATCTCCCAAAAATTCTAATCTTTCATAATTTTTACAATCGTGTTCATTTGAGTAACTACTATGAGTTAGTGCTTCTAAAAGCAACTCCTGGTTATTTATTTTAATTCCATATTTTTCTAAAAAGTTCATTAAAAACCACCTCTATTTAGTTTTCTTAACTCTACCTATTATAACAAATGTATTAAAAAATTACTATTTATTTTTACAATATTTAAAATATGTAGTAAAATAATAACCAGGTGATTGTATGAAACATTTAGTAATATTTTTAATTAGATGTTATCAAATTACTCCCTTAGAAAGTCATAAAATGTGCCGTTTTACTCCAACATGCAGTCAGTATATGATTGATGCAATCAATGAATATGGTGTGATAAAAGGTATTAAACTAGGTATTAAAAGAATTTCTAGATGTCGTCCTAAAGGAGAATTTGGATACGATCCAATCAAAGTAAAGGAGAAATAAAGAATGAAAAGAATTTTTGCACTAATATGTATTTTAATTATTACATTTAGTTGTTCAGGGTGTTTTAAAAAAGATGATTTAGAAGGAGCTACTATTAACACTACTGTTTACCCTATAACTTATATTACTAATACTTTATATGGCGATAGTTCAAATATTAATAGTATTTACCCTAACGAGGCCGATGTTAAAAATTATAAACTAACTCAAAAGCAAATTGATGAATACAGCAAAAGTGATATTTTTATTTATAATGGTTTATCTAATGAAAAACAAATTGCTAAAAATTTCTTAAATAAAAATAAAAAACTTAAAATTATTGATGTTGCATATGGTTTAAAATATAATTATGGAGTTGAAGAATTATGGCTATCTCCAAGTAATTTCTTAATGTTAGCTTCAACGGTTAGAACAAATTTAACTGATTTTATTGATAATAAATATTTAGTTGAAGAAATTAATAAAAATTATAATACTTTAGAAGAAGAAATTTCTATAATGGATGCAGAATTAAGAACTATTGCCACTTCCAAAAATAACCCTACTATCGTAGTATCTAGTAATTTATTCAAGTTTTTAACTAATTATGGATTCAATGTAATTTCTTTAGAAGATGAAGAAAATTTAACTCAAAATAATTTGACTAATATTAAAAGTAATTTCAAAAATAAAAAGTATACTACTATTTTTATGAAAGATACTGATGAAAGAAATGAATTAATAGATACTCTAGTTAACAGTTATGATGCTAAAATAATAACTGTAAACACAATGAATACTTTAAGTGAAGAAAATGTCAAAAATAATGATACATACATTTCAATTATGAATGAATTCTTAGAAAATATAAGAAATGTAACTTTAGGATAAAATATTATCCTTTTTTTATTGACTAAATATTAATTTTATTGTAAACTTGATTTGTGACCTTGGTTATGGAGTAGTACTCAAGAGGCTGAAGAGGCGCCCCTGCTAAGGGTGTAGGTCGGGAAACTGGCGCGAGAGTTCGAATCTCTCCTGCTCCGCCATATAAGATAATAAAAGTTCTGAAATTAATCAGAACTTTTTTATTTTTTCTTTATAGCAAATTTATTTAAGTTTTTATTTTTTAATTTAACACTTGCAACAATAAAAATGCACCCTGCTACTAAAAGCATCCCTGCGCTTATATAATTCCAAATATTTTTAGAAGAAAGTATCAAATATATTGCATAAAAATACGAAATAACTCCAATGATTATTAAATTGCGTAATTTTTGCATCATATATTTTCCTTTTTCTGTATTTTTATATTCTATAATTAATTTTTTCTTTTCTTCTTTACTCATTCTTTGATATTTATTTTTCATTACTATACACCTCTACTTAATTTTATCATAAAAATTTAAAAAAACATATTGATATTAATAATTTTTTTGATATAATAATTAAGTAATATTGAATGTCTCCTTAGCTCAGTTGGTAGAGCAATTGACTCTTAATCAATGGGTCTAGGGTTCGAATCCCTAAGGGGACACCATATTATTTTTATTTTATTGAAAAAAATAGTTGCAAAATATGACAAAGTACGATAAAATGAAATAGGTTCCAATTAAATGGGCTTGTAGCTCAGCTGGTTAGAGCGCACGCCTGATAAGCGTGAGGTCGGAGGTTCAAGTCCCCCCAGGCCCACCATTTAATTTGGCCAGTTGGTGAAGTGGCTTAACACACCGCCCTTTCACGGCGGCATTCACGGGTTCGAATCCCGTACTGGTCACCAAATTAATAAATTACACCGTTTTCGGTGTTTTTTTATTACTTGTTTAATAGAATTAATTAGAATGAATAGTAATATTAATTTATATAGAAAAATCGAAATTGAGGATTTCATTTGGATTATTAATCTTTTTATAGTAATATTTGCCCTAATTTCAAATCATTATGAAAAAGATTATTTAAAAAATCATGATAGATTCTCTGAAAAAATATATAAAACTATTAATATTGATATTTTAATAGTTGTTTTTGTTATTTATTCATATTTTTTATATAGTCGATATCAAGGATGCAAAGAATTAAAAAATACCTCTTCTAAACAGGAGGTATTAAATGCAAATCTTAATTTTTTAGCTGCTCTTTTTGTCGTTATAGCATCCCTTATTTATATTTATACAGAAATTACTAGTAGCAACTTAACAAATGATGATTTATCTTTAATCTAAAAATGTCTATAAATATTATTCTTTTCTAAAGTTTGGCCTTTTAAAGCAGCAAGTTCTGAGACACTAACTACTTGATAACCTTCCTCATATAATAAAGGCAACACCTGCCTTACTGCTTCAACAGTAGTTTCGTAAGAATCATGCATTAAAATAATATCACCATCATTAACTTTATCTAAAACTTCTGATTTAATATGTTCTACATCTTTATAACGCCAATCCTCAGTATCAATATTCCACGTTATAAAAATAGTATCAAGAGATTCTTTTACTTTTTGATTTATAGAACCATATGGTGGTCTTGTAAGTTTTAAGGTATCCCCAGTTAAATCATAATATATTTGACTAGTTAGTTTTTCTTGTTCTAATACTTTACTTAATTTAGTTTTTTTTAGATTACAATGGTTATAAGTATGACTACCTATTTCATTACCACTATTATGTACTGTTGTAACTACTGTAGCATAGCTATTCATCCTATTGCCTACCATAAAAAATGTTGCATGAGCTTTATTATCACTTAAAATATTCAGAATCTCAAGAGTTTTGTTACCATTAGGGCCATCATCAAAGCTAAGTGCTACGCTCTTCTTATTTGGATCATAATTATAACCATTTTCATTTTGATAAGTGCTATCCAATTTAACAGTGATATTTAAATAATCTTTAATTTCATTAAAATTAACTGTTAAAAAGAGTTTTTCTTCTAAATTAACGTTTACATCCGTATAATAAATAATCATTTCATTATCTTTTATCTCATAGTTTTTAGTAGAACTATTATTAATTGCTTCAACAATAAATTTAGGGTATTTCAAATTTAATAATTCATTAATTTTAGCATCAAAATTACTTCGACAATCTTTTTTTATAATAGAATAAATATCTGTAATCTCATCAATTTTTTCGTCAACAAAGTAACTTTTTAAATTATCATTTTCACTATACAAAAGATATTTTATATCATTAAATTTATTTTCTTTTATCAAAGTATTATTTGTATTTTCTTCTTCAATAGTTTTTAAAGTATTAGCAGTTTTTATAATTTTTTTTGCTTCATAAATTATTTCATTTTTTGTATTATGTAAATATATTGTTGAACAAATTAATGTTACTAAAATTGGTATTACATAACTTTTTAAACATATTTTTTTCATATCATCACTTCTTAATTATTATTATACCAAAAAAATACATTTTTAAATGTCATTTTGTTCTTTTTTTAGGATTTTCTTTAACATAAGCAACAAATTTAGGATTTTCTGTTTCTACTTCTATAAAGCCACCATTTAAGCAAGTTTTTCTACTTGCTAAATTTTCACGATGAACAATAGTATTTAATGTTTCTATTTCATCACTATAGCTAGTAATCAAATATAAAGATAATTCACTTAAAAACTTTGTACCATAACCTTTACCACGTTCTTGATTTAAAAAAGCAGCATTTATATACGTATTCTTCGGTCTTTCTATTTCAGTATAGCCGATTGGTTTGTTATTTTCTTTTAAATATATTATATAAAAAGTATTAAATACAGTTGGACTATCAAGATCATTAGAAACTAAATCATAAAATGAATCTTTGTATGGATATAAATATTTTTTTACAATATAATCTCTATCAAATTCTTTTATAACTTGTAAGTGTTTAGAATTTGTTATATTCATTTTTTCTAATATAAAACTTGGTAATTCTATTTTCATTTTTTATTTCCTTCTTTAATTTTATTGTAACATTGTTATTTCTTTAATTTTTTTTCATATATTTTAAGATTTAAATTAAAATTGGCATCTGGAATATAATGATGAAATTCTTCTTCATAAATTCTTGCCCTTTTTAAAGCATTTTCTATAGTAGTGTTTTTGGAATAGATTATCGACTTTCCAATCAAATTTAAAATTTTATCTCTTAATTTTAAGTCTAATTTATGAAATAAAACAACAGCTTCTAATTGGCTATAGTCTAATTCATTAGAATATTTATTTTTAAATTCATCAAGTAAATTTTCTAAAGTAATAAAATCAGTGTTTATATATTTTTTTAAACTCGTTGTTACTCTTATAATTCCACTATATTCGTATGCAATTATATTAATAATTGGCTTAATATTATATGAATTATAAATAAATCTTTCGTTTCTCGTTGTCGGATTCTTTTTAATAATTTGTAAATATATTTGTGGCAAATACTCTGGGACAGCATCATCATTTTCTTTAAAATTCTGGTTGGAGCAGGTTCTATAACCTCCAAGCAGAAGTTTTATTTGATAATCTGTTAGGCGATATTTCAATTGATTAAAATTAAGTTCTTGGCTTAAATCTTTTAAATTGCAAAACCTTAATTCTTGATTTTCAAAGCATCTATCTGGATATTTAAATTCGTACCAATATGTTATATAATTTATTAAAATTTGAAGCTCATTTATATCAAGGAATGGACTATATTTGTCTTTATCAATTATCTTTTTCATCCAGTTTAAAAATTCTTTATTATTTTCTAAAATATATTCTTTTTTATCTAAAGCATAAAATTGTTTTTTTAAAATTTCTTCCATCAAGAAACCACCAATCTAATTATTAATTATTATATCAAATTAAAATTTAATTTAAAACTATTTTTTAGTTTTTTCAAATAATTCCACCGGTTTGTTAGTATGCTTTAAAATTTTAGAAAATTCGTCTGTTACACAAAATTTTTCATTAGCATATAAATTATACATATGATTTTTAAAAATATTTTGTTCTTTTAAATATTTAGATGTAGTATATAAATAAGGAGTTTTAAATACTTCATCCAAAAGTAAATCGTTAAAAAGATAATATAATTTTTCTTTATTTGCTGGTAAACAAGATATCGGATTCCATAAGTAAAATAAATCCGGATCAATAATTACTATGTTATCTTTATTAAGAATAATATTTCGTCTTATCATATCATTAATTTTGATTCCATTTTCACTTAATTCATTTATAAATTTTTCAATTTCAAAAAGATTTTCTAAAAAATATTCTTTAGAAGAATTTAAAACGTCAATATTATCTTCTTGATAATACTTAGCGCTATATCCTTCTACTAAAAAAGCATTATTTCTAATTTTTTTAATAATTCTATTGATAATTTCAATTTTAAAGTACTTTGTATAAATGTCATATAATTCAATAAAGTGAGGATTTTTAAACTCTTTTAAAAGATCAAATAATTGCAAATTTATTCTAGAATCTTTTTCTGACCATGAAAAATATTTTTTAAAAATCATTTTATTATTATAAAATACTTCACCATTATATCCATGTGATAAATATTCCATATCAGTAAAATCAAATTTAATGTTATCTCTATTATAAAAATCCATTAAATCACCTTCCAAAAAACTATTTTGCTATTTTACAACTTTTTTAGTTATTTTACAAGAAAGAAAAAACTAACTATCTCTAGTTAGTAATCTATTACTCTCTGGGCAAAAGTGCCTGAGTTTACTATTAATATGGTGGCCCGTATGGGATTTGAACCCATGAATGTTGCCTTGAGAGGGCAATGTGTTAAACCACTTCACCAACGGGTCATAAAATCTCTATGACGTAATTAATTTTATCATAAAGATTTATATTTTACAATCATTTAATTTTGAACTAAATGACTATCACCATTTCTATAATCAATTTCAATTCCATCTTCAACATTATAAACATATACATTAAATTTTATACCTTTACCATTATCTTCAATAGAATAAGCTTCCATATGAATTCCACTAGCAAGTAAGTTTTCACCTTCAAATATTGGTGTAACTCTGTATAATACATGATTATTAGTTTCTTTGATGTAATCGGCAACTTTATTTTCAAATTCAAGCATTCGTTTAGTATTAGTAGATCTTGTACATGTAATTAAATTAAGTTCATTAGCATTTTCACCAGTTAGTTGATATCCAATTAAATGACATCTATTATACAAATGTTTTCCGTCTACTATATCATACTTTATAGTGTGCCAACCACTTGGTTTAATCATTCCAATACTTCCACGTTTTTCTGTTGGCATCATACTTTTATCTAACTTAGCATATGCACTTGTGCACCTTTTTAGATTATCAAGATTGCCAAAAATTTGAAAAGGCTCTTTTGTATAATCATTTTCATCAAATTTAGGGTTATTATTATTTATTACAACATAATTATTACCATTATATTTTGGAATATCACCAATATCATAAGATATACTTTTTACTTTTTCTTCAGCCTTTTTATTTACTAAATCATATATTTCATCATAAAAATTATATAATACTGGACATGATGCAATAAGTATTCCAACTATTACTGAAATTAAATTTACTTTTTTCTTTTTCACTATTATCACTACTCTTCTATACAATTATAACTTATTTTTTAAAGTTTTTGAATATCTATTATATCTTCAAATTTAATTTCAGTGTGTGATACATAAATTATTTTATTTTTGTAATCTATCTTTTTTATAAGCCCTTTAGTAGTAATAAAATTTATATTTGTAAAATATTTGATAGAAATAAAGTCGTTAATTTCTAACTGATTTACCTTATAAATCAGTTGTTCTTCAAAATTCTTTTCTACTAAAATTTCAGTAGCTTCTAAAGCTTCTTTAAATCCTTTTAAAGCATCAAATGGTAAAAACATAGCCGCTCTATTATTCTGCATTATGACCTCCAATTAAATTGTTTCTTACCATTTGAGTAGCATTATTACTCAAACTTACAGCTTTTAATAAACTATTACTACCATATTTATTTCTTATATCCAATATAGTTTTTTCTAGATTTGAATTTTCTTTTACATCATCAAATAGACTAATTTGTTCATAATTTTTACAGAATGTATTAAACCTTATTGCAATTTTTCTAATAGGAATAACTTTATCAATACTAAAATCATAATATTTCAAGATTATACTTAGTATAAATGAATAATTATTGGTTATTTTTTCTAGTTTAATTGATTTTTTTAAACTATGAGTTATGTTTTTAGAATATCCAATGCAAAAGCTAATAGTTGATGTATATAAATTTTTCTTTATTAAATCAAGAACTAAGGAATCAATCATTTCTATCAAAACTATCCTAGCATCTTTATAGTTATAATCTTTAAACAAAATTTGACTATTAGATAAACTATGATTTTGAGTTTTATAGTTTTTAATATCACTGATTGTAGTTGGTTCAATACCATTTGCATGATCAATTAAATACTTTGCGTTAACACCAAATTCTTTATATAGAATTTTAGGATTGCAATGAGCAATATCTTCCATATTATTTAAATTTAATTTGAAAAGTCTATTTTGAATACCTATTCCTATTTGCCAAAAATCTGTTAGAGGAGTATGTTTAAATAATTTTTCTTTATATAACTTTTCATTTAAAAATCCAATATTATCAGAATTATGTTTTGCTATTATATCAAGAGCAATTTTTGCCAGATATAAATTGGTCCCAACACCCGCTGTTGCTGTCAATCCCAGTGTATCATAAATATCTTTTAATATCATTTTAGCAAATTCATATGGTGTTTTTTTATATAACTTTAAATAACTTGTGGCATCTAAAAACATTTCATCAATTGAATATGGATGAATATCTTCTTTAGAAATATATTTTAAATAAATACGATATACCTTAGCTGAATACTCAATATATTTTTTCATTCTTGGCTTTGCTATAATAGGTTTTATGCTTTTAGGTATTTCCCACATTCTACATCTATTTTTTATCCCTCTAGCTTTCATTTTAGGGCTTATTGCAAGGCATATTGTACCATCACCTCTAGTTTCATCTGCTACTATTAAATCCGTTTTAAAAGGATCTAAATCTCTTAAAACACACTCAACTGATGCATAAAAGGTTTTTAAATCTATGCACAAATATATTCGATTCATAATTACCACCCAAAAAGATTATAATACATTTGTTTGCATATAGTTTTCCCATTTATTGGTAATTATAAAATTATTTAAAAAAGATAGATTGTTTATTTAAAATATGTTATTATTAATTTAGTGAGAAGCAAAAAGTCTTTTAGGGACTTGATGCTTACCACGTTGTATGGATTAAGCACCTTTATTCAGGCTTTAAGAATAAAGATGCTTTTTTATTATATTAATATAAATATCAATTTATAAATTATATATAATAGCATGATTATTAAGATGTATAATCCGAAGATTAAGAAATCTTTTTTACTCATATGCACTACCTTCTTTCTTAGTTTTACCAAAACCCCCTGAATTTTAGTCCCTAATTATGGTAGCAAGCATCTTCTTTTTGCTTCTCGATAGTGTATTATATAGTAATTTTTTTATATTTCAAGGCTTTCGACAAAACTAGAAAAACTTCTTATTTTTTGACATTATTTGCATAAAAAAATTTCACATTTAAGTGAAATCTTTTTATTTTATCATATTAATTCTTCTTTTTATTTCTTCTACTCCAAGTAATTTTAATATTTCATATAAATCTGGTGTCATAGAGCGAGTTGTGACAGCTACTCTAATAACAGTTGAAACATCAGCTACATTTCCTTTAAAATTATCTGGATTTTCTTTATATGCCTTCATATCTGATGCATAACCAAGTTCATCACATAATAATTTTACTTTGTTAAACCATGTATCTTTATCATCATTAATATCATAATATTTTTCTATATAAGTATTACAAATATTTTTTATTTCTTCTTTATCAGTTATATTTTTAAAATCATATTCCTTATCATAAGTATCAAAATATTCATTATACATATACCATACTTGATTTTTAACATCAGAATAATATACAAAGTCTTTTCTTGGTTTCTTTTGTTCTCTTTCAACATTAAACAAATTTATAGAATACTCTTTTTTATTTTTTAAGATGTCAGCAAATTCTAAGTCATATTCTAAAGCCCAAGCTAATAGTTCCTCATAAACTTCTGAAGCTTTCATTTTGCTAATTACATTTCTAGAAATATTATCAAGTTTATCTAAATCAAAGAATGCTCCAGAGGAACTCATTTTTTTAGGGCTATATTCAAACTCATAAAATTTTTTATCTGGATTTGCATCATGCCATGCTTCATAATTAGAATTGATTATTGTCATTAATGCTTCAATTACTGCAAGTGTTGGATAACCTTTTTCTTTGTAATAAGTCATTGATGCTTCAGGATCTTTTCTTTTTGATATTTTTCTAACACTATTTCCTTCTTTTTTTATCAAAAGTGGTGTATGTACATATTTTGGTGCTTTAAAATCAAAAGCTCTAAATAATTCTAAATGTTTTGGTAGGCTTGATAACCACTCTTCTCCACGTACAACATGAGTAGTATGCATTAAAGTATCATCAACGATATGAGCAAAATGATATGTAGGTAATTTATCATTTGATTTCATAATAACAAAGTCTTCATCATTTTCAGGTAATTCTAGTTTCCCTTTAACTTGATCTTCAAACTTAAATTTATGGTCAAAATTACCATTAGATTTAAATCTTATAACATAACTTTGTCCTTCGTTAATTCTTTTTATTTGTTCTTCTACTGGAAGTATTCGGCATTTAGCCCATTTACCATAATACCCTGTTCTAAATTTACGTCCCTCTTGTTTTTGTCTTAATTCTTCTAAATCATCTTTGCTGCAAAAACAAGGATAAGCTCTACCAATTTCAATTAGATGCTTTATAAAAGCATGATATATTTCCTTTCTTTCACTTTGAACGTAAGGTCCATAATTTCCAACTACTTTACCATCAAATTCATATTCATCAGGAACTATATTATAATGATTTAAAGTATCCATAATTAATTTAGTAGCTTCTTTTACTTCTCTTTTTGTATCAGTATCTTCATTTCTTAAATAGAATACGCCATTACTGTTTTTAGCCATAACAAAATCAATAATTGCTTGATAAAAACCGCCTAAATGGATAAAACCAGTAGGACTTGGAGCAAATCTTGTAACTTTTTCTCCCTCTTTTAAATCTCTACTAGAATATTTTTCTAAATAATAATTAATATCTTTATCTATATCAGGAAATATTAAATTTGCTAAATCTTTATTATTCATTAAAAACCACACTTTCTAAAAATAAATGGTTGCCCAGATAGGATTCGAACCTATGAAATGTCGGATCCAGAGTCCGATGCCTTACCGCTTGGCTACTGGGCAATACAATCGTATTATAACACGAAAATAAAAAAAACTCACTAGCAAATGAGTTAAATTTATTTTTTACGTAAATTTATTTTTTATACATTATATCAATATCAACTGGTGTACTAATACCAGATACTTTACCATCATCACACATTTGCCAAAATTTATAATTACCACTATAATTTGTTTTATCTGTATAATGGGCAAGCCATATATCATACTTAGTTGGAAGCCATATTTTTTCTAAATAATTTTTGCTACCATAAATCATTCCTTTGTATCCGGCTTTTTCTACTGTTTTTAAGAAATCTTCTGCCATCGTTGTAAGACCAAAGAAACTTAGATTATATGAATTAAAATCATTAAAATCTTCCCAATCAAATGCAATTGGAAGTTCAACTTTATAATCTTTAATTTGTTTTAATAACCATTTAGCATCATTTATTGCTTCTTTACTACTTGATGCATATGAATAAAAGTATATTCCTACCGGTATGTTATATTTGTTAGCATTTTCAATATTTTGTTTAAACTTACTATCAACATAATAATCACCATTAGTTCCTTTAGTACCACCAACTTTAATAATAATAAACTCTACTTTAGCATTTTTTAATTCTTCAAAATCAATATCTTTTTGCCACCCAGAAATATCTATACCAATACTTGTATTTTCGTTTTTGTAATTACTTACTACTTCATTAAAGTCAGTTTCAGTCACAACAGGGGTATATTTAGATGGTGTTGGTTCATAAACTTTTAAATCAAAGTTTTTTTCAGTAACATTACCACTATTATCAGTTGCTTTAAAAACTAATGGATATATGCCTACTGTATTTAAATCATAATCACCAATTACTTCACATTTTGGCTTATTATCATAGTTATCTCCACATAGTATTTTATCTTTAAAATTATTACTACCACGACTAACAGAATAAACATTATTAAGCCATACTACAGGAGATACAGTATCTTTTACTGTAATTTTATAAGAATAATTAACTTTAATATTATCATCATTTACAAATTTAAATTTAATTTCTTGAACTCCAAGTTTAGTAGAATCAATTGTATAATCATTAACTATTTTACCATTTATACTTTTAATATAATCTGATACTTTCTTCTTATCATTAAATTCTAAAGTTAAATCATCAACTAATTTTACTTCTATCTTAGCATATTTCACTCTTAAATAAGAATAAGTAGCTATACCTCCAAAAATTAAAATTATTAAAATTAGAATTATTGCTATAATTTTCAATACTTTTTTCTTATTCATTATATACTCCTTGACATCATATCATTTCTATTTTCTTTATACCCCAAAGCCTCACAAAATGATTTACTACATCTATTATCAAGATAACTAAATTCAAATTTCATCTTGAAAAAGTTCTCACAAATTTCTTTATTATCTAAAACGTATCTCAATAAATTTGTACCAATATGATTTTCATTATTTTGATACTCTTTTAAAACAAATAAATGCTCTATAAATAATGTTTTATAAGAATTAGAAACATAACAGCCAGCTATTAATTTATTATTTTCATATACTCCAAATGGTAATATTTTACCATTTTTAATTTCACGATAAAAATAAGTTTCAGTTGGTTCAATGTTTTTATAATCATAAACTTTAAATCTTAAATTCTCTAAAGCTATAATATTTTCTTCATTTAGCGCAATTACTTTGTACTCTAACATTTAAATCACCTCATGTTATATTTGATTATAACATAATAAAGTATTATTTTAGCAATATAAAAATATTTAGTTATATATTTATCTTATAACGATAAATCAAAATTAAAGATATTTTCTTCATTATAAACATTCACTTATATTCACCTTATAAATATTTTTTTAGAACTTCATAGACACTATCATAATCATCAGGTAATACTTCAGCAGTTATAAACCCTAATTCTTTTGCTGTTTGAATATTTTTTGGGTTATCATCAATAAATAGAGTTTTACTAGCTAATAAAGAATATCTTTCAATTAGAGTTTTATATATTGCTACATAAGGCTTAATTTTGTGTTCTTTATAAGATAAAACATAACCATCAACAATTTTAAATAACTCACTTTTATTAACGTATAAAAATGTATCTTCATTTATATTGGACAGCAAAAATATTTTATAACCATTTTCTTTTAATCTTTTTATAAGACTTATCACTTTTTTATTAACCGTAGCATATTCAAAACAATTATTTAAAAAATTTGTAACCAAATTATCCTTTTTGTGATTTGTTCTATCTTTTATATTAGAAATAGCAGCCTTTTTTGATATATAACCTGTATCCATCAAAGAATATTTCAACCATTCTGGAGAATTAATAATATTATCAATAATAAACTTTTTATCTTTTACATCATCAGTAAATTTTGGAAGTATTTCTTCTAATTTAAAATTCAAAATAACATTTCCTATATCAAATACAATATTTTTAACTTCTTTTTTTAGTGCCATTTTTAATACTCCTTTTAAATTAAAATATAACCATATTAAATATTATATCAAAAATTCCAAAATATGTATATTCATTCAATATATTTAGTATTTTTCATTCAATTGAAAAAGTAAATTTCATTAAATGATATAAAAATGAAATTAAGTTTTACAAGAAAAAATATTCTAAAATTGTTGTCAAGGACGAACGAAGTGAGCATGTCTAGATCCTTGACAACGTAAATCTATTACAATGGTTTAAGGTTAAGAACATATTTGTGCTTAACCTTATTTTCTTTTATAATAACAAATCGATATATTGCTTGTATTTTTTGAAGGAGGAAATTTTAAATGAAAAATACTAGTAATTGTTATAATAAACATTTAGATTTATCAAAAAGAATAAAAATCGAAAAAGGAATCGAAGAAAAAAGAAGTTTCTCTTATATTGCTAACGATATTAACAAATCACCCAGAACTATATCATACGAAATATTAAGAAACAGAAATGTAGAATATTGTTCTTCTTGGGTTGGAAAATTTAAAACTTGCGAAAAAACTTCTAAGCCACCCTATGTTTGTAATGCTTGTCCATCTAGAAAAGGTTGCAGAAAAACTAGATATTACTACTATGCTGAAGATGCTCAAGGTAAATACGAAAGAATAAGAAGTGATTCTAGAAAAGGCATTGATATGACATCTACCGAGTTCAAGCATTTAAATGATATTGTATCTAATGAAATTAGAAATGGGCATTCATTCTCTATGATTATTAGAAATCACAAAGATGAATTTCCTGTAGGCAAAAGAACTTTATACAATTATGTTGAAAATGGTTATTTAGATATTATTAATCTTGATTTACCTAGAAAAGTTAGATATAAAAAACGTAAACATAGTAATACAAACACTCCTAAGAAAGATACTAAAATACGTATTAATCGTACATTCGAAGATTTTAAAGACTATGTTAAAAATTATAATGATAATGATTTTAATATAAATATTGTGGAAATGGATACTGTTGAAGGAACTAAAGGGGATTCTGTTTTACTTACATTATTATGGCGAAACTCTAATTTTATGTTAGCTCAAAAATTGGAAACAAAAACATCTGATGCTGTTTCTCAATACTTTTGTTTTTTAAAATCTATGTTAGGTTATGAAAAATTTCATGAATTATTTCCAATTATTTTAACAGATAATGGTATAGAATTTTCTAGACCTGATATTATTGAAAATAATGGTAATCACGTTTATCCAACAAAATTATTTTATTGCAATCCAGGACATTCTGAACAAAAAGGAAAAATTGAAAATAATCATGAATATATAAGAAGATTTATTTCCAAAGGTCATTCTTTTGATGATTTAAATCAAGATGATATTAATCTAATGATGAATCATATTAATTCAGTAAAAAGAGATTCTTTAGATGGTGATAGTCCAATCTATTTAATGAATGAATTTCTACCAAAGAAAATAAAAAACATTTTAGCATTAAAGAAATTGAGCAAAAAGATATTATATTAAAAAATAAATTATTTGATTATAAAAAGAAAAAATAGTCACTGAACCTGACTATTTAAACCGATATACAAGCAATATATCATTGTTATAATAAATTGAAATTTAATTTTGCACAAATTTCAGCAAAACCTTTTTTGCGTGCTTTGAAATATTAAATTTCATACATATATTACTATATTTATTTAAAAAATGGTAGTTTTTTTGTTTATAAACTACCATTTTCTCTTACAATTCACATTTACTCTGTTACTCTGAAATTTAACTTTTCATTTGAGTTTTATATAATCTTCAAGTTATGATAATTTAATCTTCTTACCTAGGTTATTAACATTATATATCACTTGAATAATTAAATGTTAGATATAAATTATTTTTAATATATATTCTACATGGTTCTATATAAATAAGATTAGTTTTATCAATTCTTCTAATACTTCCATTTATTATTGTTGGAGTAGTATTACAAAAATCACATATTACTCTTAACCTCGATTCTAAAGATTCTTCAATTTCTTCTTTAATAATATTTACCATAGACAAATCCTTTCTATGATTTTTTTGATAACAAAAAAATCAATCATTTCTGATTGATTCATATATTTAAAGTTCAAATAGTTCGAACAGATTCGTCACTGGTGCCGATTAAAGGACTTGAACCCTCAACCTTCTGATTACGATTCAGCTGCTCTACCAATTGAGCTAAATCGGCATTAAAAGCATTAAGCTTTATTTTTTTATAAATCGCCATTCATTAAATCTCTTGGCCATAAAATCATCATTATATTTTTTGTCAATTATATTGATAACTTTATTATGAGATTTATATCCTTTATGACGGTTTGCCCATCTTGTTATACAAACCATTGTAAACATAAAATCAACAAACATTATTAAAGCTAATGCATAACATATTTTTGTCAAAACTTTGCCTTTTATTTTTTCATAAAAATTATCCCAAAAAGGCATTACAAGATAGATAAATAAAATTCCAACTATTCCCCAAGCAACAGTCATAAATAAACAAATATAACCATTAATATTCAAGAAATATCTTCCATAATACCAGGCACGCATTCCAAAAGCATGTTCTAAGAAATACCCACAAATATATTCAACTACATCTCCAACTAGGCAAGAAAATAAAAACTGCGTAAATATATTTTGATTTTTTAATTTCCTACTGCATAAATAAAATATGGCAGCGCCAAATCCATATAATAAACAAAAAGGTCCAATCATTGAAACAACATGAGATTCCCATCTACCATATTTTAATTTACACCAAAAGCCTTCCATTAAAAATCCTAAAATATTACCAATCATATAAAGCCAGAAAGCTTTTTGAAATACCTCGCTTTTTGTTTCATTTTTTACTTCTTTTTTCATATTAAATTCCTGTCTAAATATTTTCTATGTATCTATTATAACTAAAGAATTAATTAAATTCAACTTTCTATTATCTAAATTTTTTCATTATTCTTAGTGTATTAATAATAGTTAATAGAGTTACACCTGTATCAGCAAATACTGCCATCCACATATTGGCAAATCCTAAAACGCTTAGTAAAAGAATTAAAATTTTAACTGTCATAGCAAATATTAAGTTTTGTTTAATTATCTTTTTAGTATATTTTGAAATGCTTATAGCTGTAGGTATCTTTGCAAGATCATCACCCATTATTACAATATCACTAGCTTCAATTGCAACATCACTTCCAACTTCTCCCATAGAAATACCAATATCTGCTCTTTTTAATACGGGAGCATCATTAATTCCATCACCAACAAATACTGTTATATCATTTACTTTACTAATATTTTCATAATATTTAAATTTATCTTGAGGTAACATTTCATATTTTATATCATCAATTTCTAATTTTTTACCAATATCTAAAGCAATATCTTTTTTATCTCCCGTAAACATATAAGTTCTAATATTATTATCTTTTAAATATTTTATTACATCTTTAGTATTTGCTTTTATACCATCATCAATGGTAATTGAAGCTACATGTTTTCCATTTATATTTAAATGAATCATAGCATCATATTTGCAAGCACACATTTTACTATTACCAATTGTTATATGTTTTTTATCTAAATTGAAAGATATACAACCACCAGTAATTTCTTTAAAATTTTTAACATCACTATTATCTACTTCGATATCTTTTAATTTAATAATAGAATTAGCAATTGGATGATTCGAATAAGATTCTCCTTTAATAAGAATGTTTATTATTTCATCCATAGTATATTTATCCTTTAAAATATCATCAGTAATTTCTATTGAAGAGACATTAAATGAACCATTAGTTAATGTTCCAGTTTTATCAAAAATAATACTTGTTATATTACTTAAATTATCTAAGTAATTACTTCCTTTAATTAAAATACCTTTTTTACTTGCAACTCCAATGGCTGTAAAATATGAAAGTGGTATTGATATTGCTATTGCACAAGGACAAGATATTACTAAGAATGTTAAACTACGGTAAATACTTGTAGTAAGGCTTGTATTAGAAACAACTGGTAAAAAAACCGCAATTAATAATGCTAATCCAATTATTAGTGGAGTATAAATTTTACTGATTTTTGTAACAGTAGTTTCAGTTTTTGATTTTTTATCAGTAGCAGTTTCTAATAATTCTATAATTTTAGAAACCGTAGAATCTTTGAATTCTGAAGTAGCTTTTATTTCAATGATATCTTTAGAATTAATACTTCCTGATAATACCTCATCACCTACGTTTTTTTGTACTAAATTGCTTTCTCCAGTAAGGGCTGTCATATCAAGTAGACTACTGCCTTTAACAACTATACCATCTACTGGTATTTTTTCACCCTTTTTTACAATTAGAACATCATTAATTTTAACTTCTTCTACAGGGATTTTTTTAAAAGTTTTACCTTTTTTTAAATTAGCATATGGTTCTTTAATATTAAGTAAATCATTTATTGATTTTCTTGATTTATTTATGGCTTTTTCTTCAAGTAGTTTTCCAATAGTATAAAGGGAAATAACCATTATACCTTCCATCACTTCACCAAGTAAAAAAGCCCCAATACAAGAAATACTTATTAAAGCATTTTCGTTTATTCCATTTTTCTTTAATAATAATTTTATAGCATTAATAACAGGTCTATATAGAAGTAATGCATAAGAAATTATATATAATACTAATTTTACATTTTTAGATAAATCAAAAAAATACGTAAAGGCACTAATTATAATTGCTATTAAAAATATACTCAAATGAAATTCTTTTTTTACATTATCAACTTTATTTTCAGTAAGATATGCATCAGGTTCAATTTCTTTTATTATTTTATTTAATTCTTCTAAAGTAAAACTTTTTTCAGACTCGTATGAAACTTTACAAGTGTTAAAATTTACAGAAGCATTTTTAAAATCACTTCTTTCATTTAAAACTTCTTCTATCTCTCTTGCGCAATTAGCACAATCTAAATTATTTATATTATATCTATATTTATTCATTGTCTTTTCCTTTCATTTTATGAATAATATGCTCTATACCTATTTCATACAATTTGCTTATATGTTCATCATCAAGAGTATAATAAACTTCTTTTCCAGATTTTCTTGATTTTACTATTTCATTTTCTCTTAATACTGCTAATTGATGAGAAATAGATGATTTTGTCATATTTAAAACATTAGCAATATCGCATACACACATTTCATTATTATCTAAAGTCCAAAGGATTTTTAATCTTGTTAAATCCCCTATTACTTTAAATAATTCTGACAAGCTTTCTAAATTTTCTTTATTTGGTTTATTCTTTATAGCATTTGCTACTGCATCTTGATGTATTACATTACAATCACAAACTAATTCTTCACTTTTCATTTAAAGACATCTCCTTAATTGAATTATCATTCAACTGTATTTATTATAATTGAATATATGTTCAACTGTCAAGAGTTTTAGAACACAAAAAAAGCTAACTATTTCTAGTTAGCCAATTCTATAATCTCGAGGCAGTGTTAATTCGAGATTTGTGACAAATTGGTGCAGGTAGAGGGACTTGAACCCGCACGGATTGCTCCACTAGATCCTAAGTCTAGCGCGTCTACCAATTTCGCCATACCTGCACAATGGTGGACCTTGTAGGACTCGAACCTACGACCGCCCGGTTATGAGCCGGATGCTCTAACCAACTGAGCTAAAGGTCCATGACTTCTTAATTATACTATAAACCTTTTTTCTTTTCAATATATTTTATGTTAAAAAAAGAAAAAAATCTCAAAAAACGAGATTTTATTCTAAAATAGCTTTAATTCTTCTAACACCAGCTGAAGATGCTTCTTCTTTTTTTATTTTAAATTTACCAAGTTCATTTGTATTTTTAACATGGGGTCCACCACAAAGTTCTTTTGAAACAACTCCATATTCATCATTGCCAATTGAATAAACAGTAACAATATCAGGATATTTTTCAATAAACATACACTCTGCTCCAGATTTAACTGCATCTTCCTTATTCATTTCATCACATCTAACTGGTAGGGATGCATTTATCCATTCATTAACTAATTGTTCTACTTTCATTTTTTCTTCATCAGTTAATTTATGATCACAGTTAAAATCAAAGCGCATTCTTTCGTCAGTAATATTAGATCCTTTTTGATGAATATTTTTATCAACTACTACTTTTAATGCTGCATTTAATAAATGAGTTGCTGTATGATATCTTGTTTCTATTTCACTATTTCCTGCAAGTCCACCTTTAAATTTACCTGCAGAAGCAGTTCTTGATAATTCTTGATGAGCTTTAAATTTTTCGTAAAAACCAGCTGCATCTACTTCAATATTTCTTTCACGTGCTAGTTCTTCTGTAAGTTCAATTGGAAAACCATAAGTGTCATAAAGTTTAAAAGCATCATCTTTATTTAATTTATTATCAGTAAGTTTATTAGAAATTTTTTCAAATTCTTTTAACCCTTTTTCTAAAGTTCTATTAAATTTAATTTTTTCATTTTTTAATGCTTCAATTACAACATTTTTATTTTCACTTAATTCTTGATAATATTTTTCATATTTTTTAATTATTAATAAAGCAATTTCTTCTTCAAAATTACTATTGATATCAATATTTAATTTTTTTGCATGTCTAATAGCACGTCTTATTAATCTTCTTAAAATATAACCTTGATCGGTATTTGATGGTTTAATTCCAGCATTATCAGCTAAAATAAACACTGCTGTACGCATATGATCAGCTATAATACGCATTGATTTTTCGTGTCCCTCATATTTAAGATTTGAAATATGTTCAATTAGTTCAATAACATCTTTCCATATTGATGACATATAATTATCATTAACACCTTCAAGAATTGCTGTTGTTCTTTCTACACCCATTCCTGTATCAACATTTTTATGAGGTAATTCAACTACAGTCTTGTCTTTTTTTTTATTATATTGCATAAATACATCATTCCAAATTTCAACCCATCTTTCATCATCTGGATCAAATTTTTGAGGAACTTCATCTTCACTACGCCAGTAAAACATTTCAGAATCTGGTCCACAAGGTCCTGTTTCGCCAGCAATCCAAAAATTATCATCACTAGTTTCACATATTCTATCTTCACTTATACCAAGAGATTTCCAAATTTCGATTGATTCAGTATCTTTTGGAATTATATCATTACCAGCAAATACAGTGACAGCTAATTTCTCTACTGGTATATGAAGTACTTCTGTTAAGAATTCAAAACTCCATGAGATTGCTTCTTTTTTAAAATAGTCTCCTAAAGACCAGTTACCTAGCATTTCAAAAAACGTATGATGGTAAGTATCACCAATATTTTCTAAATCATTAGTTCTTATACATTTTTGATAATCACAAAGACGTGTACCATATGGATGCTTTTGTCCCATCAAATAAGGAATTAATGGTTGCATTCCTGCTGTATTAAATAATACTGAAGGATCATTTTCAGGTACTACTGGAGCACTAGGTATTTGCTTATGACCCTTACTTTCAAAAAAACTAATATATAAATCTTTTAAATTCATTTAAATCATCCTCTCAATTACTTCTTTTACTTTTTCTTCTAAAGTATCATTAAAATTATTTTCTATTATATAATCAAATTTATCATAGTTATCTAATTCAGTTTCTGTATGATGTTTTTTTTGCTCTAAAGTTAAATACTTACTACTGTTATTTGCATTAATTCTCATTGTTATTACCTCATACTTACTATTATTTTTAATATACTCAAGTTCATGTATAAGTCTTACATCACTAATTATTACATATTTGAAATTACTTTCATAGACTTTAAAATCTTCAAGCATTCGATTAGTCAAAAAATTCTCATCAATCGCTCGTAATTTATCACCCATATTTTGTAAAAATGTACGTGGTTTAGTAATATCTCTACCATCCCAATCACTAAATTCTAAAGCAAATAATTTAATATATTTACTAAAATTTGTTATTACAGTATTTTTTAAATATTTTTTTAATATATTTGCCACTTCATTTTTACCAGAACCAGCATGTCCTGAAATCAATATTACTTTCATAATTAATCCTTTCATTAAAAAAGGTACCACACTTTTAAGGAGCAATTCTGCGGTACCATCCTTTATATTTCTTAATTAAAATAACGGTTTATTAAACCCTGCAGTTTCATAAGGTAGCAGTATTCATTTTAAATTGTTAGTTTTCACCAACCACTAACTCTCTTAAAATTTAATAATGAAACATTCCTTAATCTTCAACTACTTCATCGTTAAATAAATTTAATTTATCAATTGTAAAATAATAAATAACTTTTAACAACGCAATTATTGGTGTTGCTAAAATCATACCTACTATACCAAAAAAATGTTCAAAAATCAATAACCCAATTATTATTGTTACCGGATGTAATTTCATTGTTTTGCTCATTATTAATGGTTGAAGGACAAAATTTTCAAGACATTGGACAACACAACAAATTATTATTGCCATTACTCCAGTAAATGTTGACTGACTAAATCCAATAATAACAGCTGCTATTCCACCAATATATGGTCCGACATAAGGAATTAAATCTGTAATACCACAGAAAAGTCCAAATAAAAGTGGTGCTTGTAAACCAATTATAGCAAATCCAATTGAATCTCCAACAAAAACCATTGAAGCAACTGTAAGTGTACCATTAACACATTTTCTTACCTCTGTACTTATATCAGTAATTAAAACATCAGCATCTTTTCGGTGTTTTTTTGGAAGTAAGCTTATCAAATGCTTTGAAATTGAGTCAAAATCAAATAACATATAAAGACCAATGATTAGTCCAAAAGCAATTGTCATAAGTTTTGAGAAAAAACTAGTTACAACTGTTAAAATAAATTCTGGTAATGATGTTGTAAAATTTGTAAACCAATTTTCTAAAGTAGTAAATAAATTAACTTTAACACTAGTTAAATCAATTCCATTCATATCATTAAGAGATTCAAATAACTTATTAGTTGCAAGTTTTACTTCATTAAATATCTCTGGCAAATTACCTACAAGTTCATTTAATTGAATATAAATAGTTGGTACTAATATTTTAATAAATACTACTAAAAATATTAAAAATATAGCATAAACGATTAAAGAACCAGCTATTCTAGGGATTTTCTTCTTTTCTAATTTTTTTACTGCTGGATTAAATAGCCAAGCTATTATAAAGCCTATAAAAAGTGGAGATATAACACTTAATAAAGTTTTTATAAAAGTAAATACTCCCCAATCTTTTAATAATACGGAAGCCAAAAAGACAATAGCTACTATCATAACAACATATAATAATTTTAATATTCTTTTTGATAAACTTAATACTGAATTAACTTCTTCAATATTAATTTCTTTATTTCTAAATTTTAGCATAATTATCATTCCTTTTTATTATTATAATTAATATATTCTAAAAAATAAATGGAAATTTAAAAATTAAACACTCTTTTTACTAATTTCTTTTAATTCATATAAAAAATTAATAGCGTCAATTGGTGTCATATTTAAAGGATCAATTTCTTTTACTTTATTTTCTATTTCACTTTCTTTTTTTACTTCTTCAAAATCCATACTTAATTGAACTTTATCATTAGTTGGCTCTACTTTTTTATTTTCATAGAAATTTAATATCTCATTTGCTCTTGTTATAACTTCACTAGGCATACCAGATAATTTAGCTACATGAATACCATAGCTTTTATCTATGGAACCATCTTTTATCTTATGTAAGAAAACAATTTCTCCATCACTTTCAGAAGCTGATACATGAACATTTTTTATACCATTAAGTTTTTCTTCCATTTTTGTAAGTTCATGATAATGAGTACTAAATAATGTTTTACATTTAATATTGTTATTTACATATTCAAGAATTGATTGGGCAAGACTCATTCCATCATAAGTAGCTGTTCCTCTACCTAGTTCATCAAATAAAATTAAACTATCGCGGGTAGCACCAGTTATAGCATTTTTTGCTTCATTCATTTCTACCATAAATGTTGATTCACCACTTACTAAATCATCACTAGCACCTATTCTTGTAAATATTTTATCAATAATAGGTAAATTAGCTATTTTAGCAGGAACAAAAGATCCCATTTGAGCCATGATAATGATAATTGCTAACTGACGCATATAAGTTGATTTACCACTCATATTTGGACCAGTAATTAATAAAGTATTAATATCGCTATTCATAATACAATCATTAGAAACATAAGAATTTTTGCTAACTCTTTCTACAACCGGATGTCTTCCTTCAATAATTTCAATAATGTGTTCTTCATTTAAAGTTGGTCTTACTAACTTATAATCATCACTTACTACAGCAAGAGATGTAATAGCATCAATATCACTAATTTGATAACTTAAATTTTTTAATGATATTAAATATTTTTTTACTTCTTCTTTAATTTTACAAAATAAATCATATTCTAAATTAATAATTTTTTCTTCAGCATTTAATATCATTGATTCTTTTTCTTTTAATTCTGGAGATATAAATCTTTCACAGTTAGTCAAAGTTTGTCTTCTCTCCCAGCCTAAATCCTGGGGTATTTCTTTAACTTGGCCTTTACTAACTTCGATGAAATATCCAAAGACTTTATTAAATCCAACTTTTAAAGTTTTAATACCTGTAGATTCTTTTAATTTACTTTCAAAATCAGCAACAAATGACTTACCACCACTACGAATATTTTTTAATTCATCAAGTTCTTCATTATATCCTTCTTTTATTAAATATCCCTCTTTTAAAGTAACTGGAGGATTTTCATAAATTGAATCATCCAGTAGCTTATATAAAATATCATGAGTATCAATATCATAATTAAATCCAAGGCTTTCAATTATTCTTTTAAGCTCAGGCAATACTTTTAAACTATTTTTTAATTGTAACAAATCTCTTGCATTTAAATTACCACATGAAACTTTACCACAAAGTCTTTCAATATCATATATTTCATATAAAGTATTACGAAGTTCATCCTTTAAAATAAATTCTTCATTTAATTTTTCAATTTTATTATATCTTTCTTCAATTAATTTTTTATCTTTCAAAGGATTTAAAAGCCAATGCTTTAACGTTCTTGAACCCATTGAAGTTTTAGTTTTATCAAGTAACCAGATAAGAGAATATGTTCTTTCTTTTAATCTTAAAGTTTCAATTAATTCTAAATTTCTTATAGTATGAACATCCATAGAAAGATAAGAGTTTTTATCTATTACATTAACATCACTAAAGTGATCTAATTCTTTTAATTCTTTTACAACTAAATAATAAAGTAAATGTTTTATTCCTGTTTTATAACGTAAATCTTGAACTGATTCGGCAAGATTTTGATATTTATCTTCTAAATATTCACGTGAAACATTTATATCTATACCGTAATTATTTTTCAAAAGCTCAATAAAATCTTTATCACTATCATCAGCCAAAATTAATTCTTTAATATTTAAATTAAGTATCTCATTTATTAATTTATCTTTTTGATAAGGAATCTCTAAAATATTTAAAGAGCCCGTTGAAATATCAGCATATGTTAAAATATAAATATATTTAAAATCAAGTAAGCTAGCTATATAATTATTATCATGTTCATTTAACAAATCATTATCAACAATAGTTCCTTTACTTATTACTTGAACTACTCCCCTTTTTACTACCTTTTTAGTAGTTTTAGGATCTTCTAATTGCTCACATATAGCTATTTTATAACCTTTGCTAACTAATTTTTCAATATATGGCTTTACTGAATGAAATGGCACACCACACATTGGTATTTTTTCATCCAAGCCAGCATTTTTACCAGTAAGAGTTAATTCACATTCTCTTGATGCAATAAGTCCATCATCAAAAAATAATTCATAAAAATCACCTAAACGATAAAATAATAATTCTTCTTCATAATTATCTTTGATTTCCATGTATTGTAACATTCCTGGACTTAATTTATTTCTATCTACTTCACTACGTTTCATTTTACCACCCTTAAGCAAATTAATTATATCACAAAAAAAAGAATTTTTTAAACTCTTTTCTTATTTAATGCCTGGTTTTCTTTATCTATATTATTCAAAGAAATTTCTTCAACATAATCCCTTAAATCATTTTCTATTAATAATTCATAAAACTTTTGAATATCATTAATTTCAAATTTATAATCAAAGGATATTTCATCCACTAATTTCTTTTCACTTTCAAAAATCTTACTATCTAAAAGTATATTCCTATAACTTTCTGGAAGCATGTTTAAAATACCAATGATCATAGCTTCATAATAAATATATATTTTTTTAAAATCTACTGGGTTATCATAAAATTTAATAGTTTCTTTAGCTTTTGCAAAAGTCAAAAATATACTAAATTTCACATATTCTGAATAATTAGAGAAAATACTAAAATATTTATTTAACTCTTTATTTAGAAGTTTATTTTCTGTAGCTATATCTAATGAATTAAAAAAATCATTAATACTTACGCTAAATAAATTAGACAATATTAGTTTAAATTGATTTAAATACATTTCTTTTTGACTTTTTAAATAAACTTTTTCAATTGCTTGAAACTGTCTCATTACAATATCAAATAAATTATTTATTTTTAAATTAATTTTATTTTCATCACTATCATTATCTACAATTTTAGATATTTCTTTAATTAATTCTTCCATTTTTAATTTTTCATATATTAAACTATATTCTTGCATATTGTTCTCCTTTAATTGAAATATTATAACATAATTTCAAAAAAAATCTACAATATACTATGAATTTTTAAAAACTATTATACAAGCAATGATAATTAAAATTAAAAATATTAAATTAATAAATATTTTTCTATTATATTTTATATATGTTATTATTCTGTTTAGTATATTCATATTATAATCCCTCCAAATAATTTACAGCATCTTTTAAAGATTCAACACTTACAATTTTCATATTCAATTCATTTTCTTTTTTTACTTTCATAGCTTCGTCATAGTTTTCTTTTGGGCACAAGAAAATATCAGCTTTTTTACTACCAAGAATTTTATACTTAACCCCACCAATTTCTCCAACATTTCCAGAAGCATCAATTGTTCCAGTACCGGCAATAATTTTTCCTTTAGTTATATCATTTTTAGTAAGAGAATTATAAATAGCTAATGATGTCATTAATCCCCCACTAGATCCTGATTCACTATTTTTAGTTTTTATTTTTACTTTGGGATCTGTCTTCAACTGTTGTAAACTAATTGATGCAACTCCTAGTTTTTTTTCATTATCAATTAAAGATACAGTTGATTTTATAACTCTTTCTTTATTATTTCTAATAATTTTAACATTAATGGTATCACCAACATTTTTATTTTTAACTATTTCAGAAATATCTTTTGTACTTTTTACAATATTATCATCAACAGCAATTATTTCATCATTTATTTTTAATTTGGATTTTGATTCTTCCATAACGTATATTACTTTTAATTTTTCATTTTTTACAGTTACTGTTTTACCTGCCAAATTATAAGCCGATATTATGGCGTTATTAATACCTTCTTGCATATATAGTTTATCAATTTCAATAGTTTCAGAAACGCTAGACCCTTCATAGACAACATCTTCTTGACTTTCTATGTCCCAATTAGGAATAACATAGCTTAATAAAACATAAGGAAGAGAACTTCTAAGCATCGAAACATAACTCATCGCAAGTTCACCATCTGTTTTATAGCCTTTATCGACTTCAACTCTTTTAGATAAGTCAATCATACCTCCAGGGATATAAATTGTCACCGGAAGTTCAATAGTAAATACTAAAACTAATACTATAAAATTTAATAAGTATTTATAATTTTCTTTAATTTTTCTTTTACAAAATTCATATATTTTAGTAATCATTATTTTATTCACCTATTTAATTATACCAGTTTAAGGAGTAAATATGAAATATATTTTAAAAAAATCTATCATCCTAGTGTTAACTTTTGTCTTTTTAATTTTGCTTTTTAAAGAGCCTAGTGTTAGTAAGGAAAGTATAGCAAAAAGTTTTTCTTTATGGGCAAATAATCTAGTACCTTCTTTGTTTCCTATGATTATTATTAATGAAATTTTAATAAATTATAATTTTCCCAGTGTTATTTGTAGCATCTTTTATAAAACTTTTAATAAAATATTTAAACTTTCTTACAATGGAACATATCTTTTTATAATGTCTATCTTTATTGGAACACCAGCTAATGCTATATTACTTAAAAATATGTTAGATAAAAAAATGGTTCAAATTGAAGAGGTAAATAAGCTTTTATATGTATGTTATTTTTCTAATCCGTTATTTTTATACAATATGTTATCTTTAATTTTTTCTAGCAAAAAAATAGTCTTATTTTTATTATTTTCACATTATCTTGCCAATTTTATCGCTTTATTTTTAATACGAAATAAATATCATTCAAATACTGATAACAGGCTTAAAATAGAAAGTATATCTTTAAGTAAGTTATTACCTAGTGCTATTAAAAAAGCCTTTAATTCTTTAATAGTAGTTTTAGGTGTTATCAGTTTTTATTTATTAATCTCTGATTATTTTTTAAATACAGCAATATTTAAAGGGCTACTTGAAATAACTACTGGTTTAAATTCATTAATTATAAACCAGTCTTCTTCTAAGAAAATACTTGCTATTATTATCATTAATTTTGGAGGATTAAGTATATTTACTCAAATAAAAAGTATCTTAGAAGATACTAATTTAAATTTTATTAATTATTTTAAAGGTAGAATACTTCAAATAATTATTTCCCTACTTTTATGTTCTACCATTTAATATTTTACCTTCAATATTTGAACTAGAATAATTATAGAAAGTTAGAATAATATTATCCATTTGACTATCATTATTTTCTCTTAATTTAGATTTATCAACTATTATTGGTATATTGATTATAATAATTTTATCATTTGAATCACATGCTAAATTAGAATTATTTGTTTTATTACATTTAATAACTTTAAGTTCAACATCACTTGTTTTAATATAAGTTTCATCGTTATTCTTCTCTAAACTCCATTTTGTTGTTTTTTTGCCGGATGTATAAGAAATATGATTACTATCAGCTTTTATAGTATGGTTACTATTATCATTATCATTAGTTATTATATTTACTACTAAATTATTTGAACTACTTCCAGTATCATTTATATCTGTTATTACTTTACCATCTAAATCATTTTGAATAGTTTTAATAATTTCAGCACGATTTATTTGGTTTTTTGTATCATACAATTCATTTGTTTTATCATATTTAATATCAACTAATAAATTTACTAAAAAAATCATAACTACTGCTATTATAGCTATACTGACAATTAGTTCAGTAATTGTAAAACCTTTTTTATTCATTTTGGACCTCCTGTACTTTTAAATTAGCATAATAATAAGTACAAGCACTCTCACGTTCCATCAAATCTTTAACTTCTACGCCATTTAATAATTTATTTACATCACAAGTTGTACCATTAACTTTTTCAGCATACATCACTACTAGATAAGATTGATCATCTTTATCATTAGAAACATCTATAGACATTAAATATTTATACAAGTCACTAGATATTTCTGATTCATTAATTTTTACTCCTTCTTTAGAAGAAGTTATTTGTTTTTTATTTACTAAAATAATTGTTTGAATATTTAAGGAATTATATAAAGTACTAAAGAAATCTTTTCTAGTTTCATTGCCAGAATTATCATCTGATGAAGATGAATCATAAAATAGGTCATTATCGTTAATAGATATATATACAATAGGACTCTTATTTTTATCTTCATTTTTAATATTACCACTTTCTCTTTGATTAATAATGGCATTTTGTTCTTTTATTTTATTGCCAATAATACTACTGCCATTTTCATCTTTTAAATCAAGTAAAAATTTCCCTATACTATAAGTTTTATAAATAAACTCTGAATCATCATACCTCGCCATTCTACGATTATTACTAATTAAACCCATATATGAAGAATAAATTAATAATAAAGATGCTAGTAAAACCACTACAACAATCATCGTTTCTATAAAAATAAATCCATTTTTCTGTTTCATATCTAGTCTCCTACTATATCAGTATAACATAAATAAAAAAAATACGCACTATTTTGTAAGTGCATATTATATTTTTTTTCATATTATATTATAGGTGATAAATATGTATAGACCACCATGTAAAGGAAATGGTTTTTTTACTATTTTAGGAATATTTATTTTATTATTTTTAATATTTTACCAAGTTTTAATTACCTTAATTATTCCCATTAGATTTAATTTATTTATCTTATTTATCGAAGTAATACTTCTAATCTTCTTGATTTACCGTGTAGTATGGCCTTACTAATTGTTCAGTTTTAAATAAATAATCTAGAATATTTCTAACTTCTGTACAACTATTAAATTCGTTATTTTTTCTTTCATATTTTAAAGGAAGTGAAATTACTATAAAAAGTAATTTTTTTTCGCTTTCATTAAGTTTATACTTTGATTGATAAGAATTTAATATTGTTTCAAAATCTAAATCAAAATAATTATTTTTATAAAAATTTATTAAATCTAACACTGGACTATCAATTTTACTTTTATCCCAACTTATTAAGTAATCTTTGTCATTTTTTATAAAATGATCTAATGCTAAATTATTATGGATTAAAGAAACTCGCTGTTTATTATCTTCTTTAGTTAAATCAAACCATTCATCCAACTCTTTTTCACAAAAAGAAAGACAAGAAAAGATTTTAGAGCTATTTCTAATTAATAGATATTCACTTGGACTCATATATTCTACATTTTCTATAACATTAAACATATTTTCATAATAATTTTTTAGAAAATCTATATTGCTTTTAATTGAATCATAAATACTTTTAAATGCATCATCGCTAACAACTTTATAATAAGTTGTTTTATTATGCAAAAGACTAACAACATTAATTAAATCAAGTGCTTTTTGTTCTTTAGGCATATCAACATCTTTAATATATTCAAAAACATTTACATCGCTTCTAGAATCATCAATTAGTTTTGGAAAATAATCAAAATTTCTACTTTTCAAATAATTGTAAATTGCTTTAATATCATTAGTTTTCTTTTTTACAATAAAGTCCCCATTCATTGTTTCTAAAACAGTCACATTACCCTTTAATGTATATCTATATGGTTTATAAATATTTTTTAAAATTTCTAAAGAATTATTCATCCTCTTCAACTATAATAAGTTTTTCACCAACTTTAAAATCATTCAAATCATTATATTCAGCTATTAAATTTGCATTAGTTTTATACATTGCACAAATAGATTCTACTGTTTCTGATTCTTTTACAACATGAATATGATATGTTATATACTCATTATCATCTTCTTTGATTGAATCGATTATTGTATTTTCATCCTCTTTATCAAGTCTATCTTTATTTTCAACTTCAATTTTTTCTTCTATTTTAGGTTCCTCTAAAGAATCATTATTAAGTAACTCTTCTACTTCAGAGGCATAATCTCTAGTACTTTCATCCCTTTTAGCATCGAAAGAAAATTCAATATTAACTTTTAAAATATTATCATTTAAAATATCATAAGAAAAATCAGTAATTTCAAAATTCAAAGTATCAGGAATAATTTTTTCAGTCAAATCAACACTAAATGGTAATTTATATGAAAATGATTCTTTATTAACACTTAACTCATGCGTTTTATAATCACCTGATACAATAAATTCTCCATCTATTGTGTCCTCTGTACAATTATAATTTTCTTCAAGTGAAATACTAGTTATTTCGCTAATTTTGTTATCAAAAGTAATTTCCTTAGTAAATGGTATTACATTCTTCATCAAATCAATCCTTTCTAATAAAGAATATGTAATACCATTAGTTATAATTCACATTTTTTTATTATATAAATTTTATTTTTTCTATAAAATGCATAAAATATTTGCTTTTCATTTAAATTATATTTATATATTTCTTTATGTACCCAATTTATATCTTTATTTAAATATTTTAAAGTTTCTTTTTGAATTACCCCATCAAGAATCAGAGGCATTGGAAAACTTGATTTAGTTTTAAAAAAATTATATTTAAATACTGATAATTTTCCATTAGGTTCTAAGAAAGCATATTCTACTTCTTCAATTGATTTTATTGACTGTTGTCTTAAACTTAGCAATAAATCATCCATAGTATATCTTTGTTTAACAAGTTCTTTATAATTTAATTTGCCATTACATATTAAAATAGATGGTTTACCATCAAATGTTGATCTAAATTTTCTTGATTTAACTGATACGGATGCTAAAACGACTTCTAAGATAACTAGAATAATAATTGGTATTACCGTATAAAAAATTGAATCTTTAATGTTTTCAATACTTATTGCCACCAATTCAGCAATTAATATAGAAATTATTAAGTCTATAATTCCCAACTGCCCTATTTCTCTTTTACCCATAATTCTATAAGCTAGAACTATAAAAAAATAAAAAAATAACGTTCTTACAATTACACTTATCATCAACATTGTTATCACCTAAATTTATTATGTTCTAAAAAACTATTTTTTAATCATATATTTACTAGGTGATCATTTTGAAGAATATTTTTCTAAAATTTAAAATTTATTTTATTTTCTTAGGTTTTATATTATTTTTAATCTTGTTTCTATCTTTACTTAATACTTTCGGAGTATCTAAATCTATAACAAATATTATAAGTATCATATGTTCTATCTTACTTTTTATTGTTATTGGTTATAGTAGTGGCAAAAAATGTGAAAAAAAGGGCTATATAGAAGGAATTAAACAAGGATTTATTTTAGTTTTAATTCTTATGGTTCTAGGATTAATTACATTTACATTCAGTTTTAAAACAATATTATATTATGCAATTTTAATTCTATCTTCTACTTTTGGTGCGATGCTAGGTATAAATCAAAAAAAATAATAGAGCAAAATCTATTATTTTTTACTTAATAACATCTAAAGTTTTATAAATCTTTATAATGAATCATGTATGTATTTATATTATCAAGATTGTTTTCATCAAGTTCAAAAACTCTTCCACCTCTAAGCGTATCAGTTCCATATGGACTATAACCAGCACAAGCATCTAAACACATTTTTATTCCACAGAAATCTCCTTCAAAACAATCATTATGACTATGACCGCACGCTATACATTTAATATCATTTCTTTGTAAAATTAAAGAAAAAATTCCTGAATTAAACATTCCTATTTTCATTTGTTCATCCATACTACCGCTAGCTTTTGTATAATCAGGGTTATCCACTACATATTGGAATTCCCAAGGTGGAATATGCATGAATAATATACCATTAATTTTTCTCTTAAAACGTTTTTCCATTTCTTTCGAATTATTCCAATACCACATTAATTGATCAAAATGAAGAATATCCCATTTACAAGATACAGAAGGCTTATTTAATAAATTCATATTTTCATCTATTTTTATATTACTATCACTCATTAAATTATTTGTATCTAATCCCCATATGTTAAAAGCCACTTTATTATTATTTGAATGCTTTATAGGTAGTACAAAATTAGTAGTACCGTAAATATTATCAGTATGTTTCGAAATGCAATATGAAAATTTTTCATACATTTTGGTTTTAACTTTATCATCAATATTTATATCATGATCGTGATTTCCAAAAACATGAGCCCATGGTATTTTTCTACTTTCCATAGGTTCAGTAAATATTTCTAAATATTTTTTTAATTCTTTCTGTGTTTTTAGAACAGTACCATCACAATTATCTCCACCTAAAATAACAAGGTTAGGATTTACGTTATCAATTAATTTATTAATATTTTTTAATGTCCTACTATCATACTCTAAAGTTTCTTGAATATCTGACATCATTAATATTTTAAATTTACCATTATTATCAAATTTTAATTTACGTTTTAAATATAAATTACTTTTTAAATTTTCTTTCAATACTTTTCACACTTTCTTGACTTCAATTTTGCTATCGAGTTAATCCATTTGTCCTTATATTTTCTATTTCTAATTCTACGATTTTACTAATAGAAATAGTACGATTAGTTAATAAATCAATTAATTCATTAGTTGACTCTAATTTTACTACAGGGTAATTAATATATACAGTGTTTACTTTTTCTATTGTTGCAAGTTCATTGTTAGAAAGTAATACTCTTGTCCCCTTAGCATATAAGGGAATATATTTTAAAAATAATTCAACAATTTCTTGAGATAATCCATTTGTTTTTATAGCTTGATTCAAAATAACAGGAACGTTTTTTAAATCTATATTATTATTAATTATTTGATTTAAAAGATAGTCATATTGATTGGCAATTTTCATTATTTTTGCCATTTCTATTTCTTTTCTTTCTTTATTATCTACTATTTTATCAGGGACTCCTAAAAGTCCTTTACCATCTTCTCTCTCATTTATATAAATTATGGAATTTTTAATAAGTGAAGGTAATTCTAATTCTTCATTTAACATAGCGTATGAATAAACATTGTTAAATTTAGGATTAAATTCTCTAAAGATTATTTCGTTATAATTTGGAAAAATAGTTTTATTCATTTTTAAATCAATTTTATCTAATTTAATTTTATTTGAATTAAATCTTTTGCCAATAAATTGAAGAATTGATGCTGTAGCTAGGTAATCTAATTTAAGCATATTTTCTTGATAAAGCTGATTTTTATTATAAATATTTCCAATAAACGTAGACATTAAGCAAATATTAAAAATATGAATAAAATCATCTTATTTCTCCTCTGTTTCCTGTTAGGAAGTTCATTTTCCACTTTTGCTCAGGGCAGGGACAGGGAAATTAAAATTTCCCGCCAACAGGAAAGTCCTGTAAAAACAGTAAAAGTCCGCGGAAAAGGCAAAATCAAAAACGTCGTATTTATGATCGGTGACGGAATGAGTCTGGCCCATATGTATTCAACCTGGGCTGCCAATAAGGGAAAATTGAATCTGGAAAATTGTCAGACCGTCGGTTTAGCTAAAACTTATTGCTATGACCGGCTGATTACGGATTCAGGTGCTGCCGGTACTGCTTTGGCAACCGGACATAAAACACGCTATCATGCTGTCGGAGTAGATCCGGAAGGTAAGCCACTGCTTACTCTGACAGATCTGGCTGCAGCTAAAAGTAAATCTACCGGGGTAGTTGTGACCTGTCGTCTGAACGATGCTACTCCTGCGGCTTTTTGTGCCCATAACAGTGACCGGGACCAGGCAGAAGAACTTATTGCCGATTATGCCGGATGTGGAGTCGATTTTATTTTCGGAGGTGGAAAGAGATATTTTTGTGAACGGAAGGACGGCAGAAACATCCTTGAAGAGATGAAAGCACTGGGGTATCAGACCCCGGAAAATCAGGAGCAACTGGATGCCATACAAACCGGAAAAGTATTGGCTGTATGGGCGGATCATGATTTGCCGCGTCCTTCGGTACGTAAAGAAATGCTTACAGAAAGTACGATGAAAGCGCTCGAACTTCTCTCACAAAATAAAAAAGGATTCTTTCTGATGGTGGAAGCCTCCCAGATCGACGACTATGGACATGCCAATCAACTCGATCCTCTGGTAGAGGAAATTTTGGATTTCGACCGTACGATCGGAAAAGTATTCGAATGGGCGGCTGCTGACGGAGAAACACTCGTTGTCGTAACAGCAGATCATGAAACAGGCGGTCTGACCCTGGTCGGCGGATCTCTCCCGGAAGGTGAGATCATTGGGAAATTTTCTACCGGAGATCATAGTGGAGTCATGGTCCCCGTGTATGCATTTGGGCCCGGAGCGGAACTGTTTACAGGTATTTATGAGAACACGGATATTTTTGAAAAAATCAAGTATTTATTGAAACTCTAAAAACTAATATATGAAAAGAATCATCTTTATTTTAAGTATTTTCATGATTGCAATTTCTTGTAATTCACTCTCTACAAGCGAAAAATCGATACAAGAATATATGCGTACCCAAACAGGTTCTCCTGATTTGGAGATAGAGTTTACTAACGTACAGATCACCAAACAAACCGTCGGGGATAGTATTGACATCTTGCAAAAAATATTTGAGGAGCAAATAAAAGAGAAAGAGAAAACAATAAAAAGGATAGAAAACGACAACCAGGCCTGGCAAAAAGAGCTGGAATCTATGTCCAAAAAAGACCAAAATTATGCATTTCTGGTTCAGATGGTGAATTCCAATCAAAGACGAATCAAAGAGTTGCAGGAGAAAGTGATCAAGAATGGGACAGGGTATTATGACGGCCAGGATCCTAAAAAAGTCATCGCTACCCTGGTAAAGTGCGAGATGACCTCGCTTATCAATCCGGTATTAAAGGCGAAACAAACCAAAGAGGGGGTTTTTCTGCTTACTCCGGATGAAACGGTCTGTATCCGTCAGGTAAAATAATTTATTATTGTGTAAGATATTTTATGGAAAATCTTTTTTCGGGCAGGTATATTTTTCCTGTCCTGATAGCGTGATTCTTCTTTTGTTCCGCCACCGGAACCTTGGGACAAACGCCGGCAAAACGGGATGTAACCTGCATCATTGCAGCCGATCTGCATTTTGATTTTTTACCCGAAACGGATCAATATTACCATGTCGTGGCGATGAATCGGGTACCGGGACATTGGGTCATGCCTTCAGGGGAAATTATCCGGAAGATAGATGCCGTCATTTTGGCTGGAGACCTTTTTGACAGGGCAAGGCCTGAAATCATCGACCTTTACTGCCAGCGTTATGAATGTGGAAAAGGAGAGAAAAGAATCCACTTTCCGGTTTATCCCGGTTTTGGAAATCATGACCTGGATACGGTTACAGAAGGCAAGACCCCGAATAACGAGGTACACTTGCAGTTGATAAAAAATTATATGGACTCGGTCCTGAGTGTAAAACTGGCCCGCAAGGAAATTCTGAATCTGCATCCGTCGAGTCGGAGTTATTCCTGGAATATCGGTGACGTGCATTTTGTTCATGGGCAAAGATATGCCGGCGATACTTCCTATTGTGAGAGCAACCTGGAATGGCTGAAAGCTGACCTGGAGAAATATGCTTCCCAAGGTAATCCGGTGGTTTATATCCAACATTACGGTACCGATCCCTGGGCAATAAAGTGGTGGCCACAGGAAGCCCGGAATGAATTGTTCGGTTTGCTGGACCATTACAATGTAGCTGCTTTTTTTGCCGGTCATACCCATACGGCTATGCTGCCGACCTATCGCGCCTATCCGATTTATCAGGTGAATAATGCCTGGCCGGATAGAGACGGTAACGGATCGTTTGCTATACTGCAAATTAAAGGAGATCAGGTAGCTGTCGTTTCTTGCCGCTGGAAGGACGGAGAAGGAAATATAGAAACGACAGGACCTGTATTAAGTCGCTCCCTGCCGATTACCCGGAAAGATAAAATTTATTACAATGCTTTTTCACACAATGATTATCAGAGAGAAAATCCTTTGCAGGATGCATTGGCATTCCGTTTCAATTGTGTGGAAACCGATCTTTGGCTGATCGACGGGGAGGTGTATGTCGGACATGAAAAACCGGAACCCGATCCGGCAATCACTTTTGAAAATTTGTATCTGAAGCTACTGATCCGGCGAATTAAGGAAAACGGAGGGAAAGTATATCCCGGAAGTGAACGTCCCTGTTTCCTGATG
>ERZ857922.652-NODE-652-length-50447-cov-15.625318_pt1 | contig 50447 bp, 94 predicted proteins | sample MGYA00519579_ERZ857922 | MGnify/ENA primary metagenome ERZ857922 (study PRJEB31778, sample SAMEA3449375) | human gut metagenome | biome: human gut; feature: human-associated habitat; material: faeces | place: United Kingdom | collected 2010/2012 ... | reverse complement strand
TAGATAATGAAGATGAAAACAAAGAATTAGATAATGAAGATGAAAACAAAGAATTGAAAGATAAATCTAATTTAGAAACAGCAGACCTAAAAAAAGATAATGTTGAAACAGCAACAGTTAAACCAACAAGAAAGAATAGTAAAAAAGAAGAGAAGTAATATGAGTGAAAGAGCAATAGTAAATATAATAGATAATCTTGATAGTACGAGTACAACAGATGCATTAAGTGCAAATCAAGGAAGAGTTTTAAAAGGAATGATTGGTAGTGCTAGTAGTGTTAGTGTAATTAATAACTTAACCAGTACAAGCCAAACAGCAGCCTTATCTGCAAATCAAGGAAGAGTATTAAAAGGGCTAATAGACAATATAGGTAGTAATGTTACAAAGTTAACTGGAACAAGTAGCAAACCTATTGTACTAAACACTTTATCAACAGGTGTTTATATAGTAACAGGTTACTATAAAGCAACATCAACCTCTACAGCCTCTAATACTAAAGAACATATAATAGCAAGTGTTTTAAATCGTGGTGATAATACAATGTGTTATACATTGATAACTCCAACAGCAGTGTTTAGAAGAGTAGATATTGAAAACAATGCAATCATTAACAACGATTTATTTAGAATACTGAATGGCGAGTTCTTATATAATGGCAAACCAGTAGCATATTCTGATACAAGTTGGAATGAGAACATAACATTATATAGTGGAATATCAAAACACAATGCAACTTCTTTCCCAGTTAGATGCAAGAAGCAAGGTAATGCTGTTTATGTTGAAGGTGCTATAAAAGGAGTTACGACTAAACAAAAGGAAATAGGAGTATTACCAGCAGGATATAGACCAAGTAAAGTACAATACTTCACACAGGCTAGATCAGGTGGAAAGATAGATACATTTATGATTAGTACAAATGGAGTTATTGAGATAATGAACTCAACAGCAGATACATTTAATGCAAGTGATTATCATTTCATTAGTACATCATTTATGATTTAGTTTAATTTGATTAATGACACCCCCCCACTCTTCACTTCCTCCCATTTGGCTGGGGTACTGTAAGGGGGCCTCATTTCTCACACAAACCAAAATTTCAAACTTTTTTGATTTGAAAAATCCTAAAATGCGAAAAAGTGGTTTAATATCCGAAAATTACATATAAAATAACACTACTTAATAGGTAGTGTACTGATGATATATAAAAAAACGAGTGAGGAAAGGTTTTTATTCTAGGCTTGTTTTCCATGAGTAGTTTGAATCTATAGAAATCCATTATATCATTAGTACAGTGCTTATTAATAAGTTAATAAATAGTATTCAAATAATAAAAGAAGGTGAAATAAATGAATAAAGAACAATTGAATGAAATATTTAAAGAAGTAGATGAAAATAAAAAGAAAATAGTTCAATCAATGTTCGATGATTTTATTCACGAACACGAATTACTAGAAAAACTAAAACCACAAATAAAGGCAGTTGAACAGCCGAAAAATCAAAGAGAAGCCGAAAAGTTAAAATACTTCACCAAAATATACAGTGATACATCACAAAGGCATGATAGCAAAATTAAAATTATGTTATCAACTTTAAGTAAATTTGAAGGTGATGAAGAAAATCCAATTGCAGCATGGCTTAGAGAGAAGTCTAATAAATGAATTGTTTAGAAGAATATAGAGATAAGGCAAAAAAAGGTGAAATCATAGTAGGAAGAGAAATGATGACTGGTTTAGATAAGTATTATGAAGAACTATCTGATGAAAGATACTACTATGATACAAGTGATTATGAACTTAGAAGTGAGTTCATGGAAAACTTTATTAAATTAACTAAAAGTCCTTTTTATGGAAAGCCAATGCAATTAATGTTATGGCAAAAGGCTTTTCTTGAAACCTTGTATTCTTTTAAAAGAAAAGACACAGGATTAAGAAGATTTAAAAAAGCAATATTGCTAATAGCACGAAAGAATACAAAATCAGAAACTTGCAATGCAATTGGAGATTGCGAATTAATGTTAGGAAATTCTGGTTCTGATATAGTTTGCAGTTCTAATGATGATAACCAAGCAAATATTTTATTTGATGGTATGAATACTATGAGAGAAATGTTTGATCCGAAAGGAGAAATAACTCATAAAAATTTACAGTTTATAAAAAACAAATTAAATGGCAGCAAGATATTCAAATTATCAGATAGAACTAGAAATAAAGAAGGAAGAAATATAGATTTTGCAATTGTAGATGAAGTTCACGAAATGAAAGATAACATAATTGTTAAATCAATAGAAACTTCTCAATCCACAAAAGATGAGCCATTGTTAATATTAATTACCACAGAGGGATTTGTTTATGATGGATATTTAGATAAAGAATTAAAATATGCCAGACAAGTCCTAAATGGAGAAATAGAAGATGATACATATTTAGTTTGGTTATATACACAAGATAGTGAACAAGAAGTATGGCAAGATGAAAAAAGTTGGTATAAATCTAACCCAACTCTAGGAATAGTTAAGAAGTGGGATTATTTAAGAGACCAATTAAATAAGGCTAGATATTCAACAGAAGATAGGGCTTTTGTTTTGGCAAAAGACTTTAACATAAAACAAAATGCTACTCAAATGTGGCTTATGGATAGTGATTATACATATATCCAGGAAGAATCACAATTAGCAGATTTTAAAAATTGTTATTGTTTTGGAGCGGTAGACTTATCACAAACAACAGACTTATCAAATGCAAAAATATTACTAATGAGACCGAATGATAATAAGAAGTATATCTTTAGTAAGTATTTTATTCCTCAAAGCAAATTACAAGATAGCAATGATAAAGAAGCAGGAGCAAAATATGAAGAATGGGCAAGAGATGGCTTATGTGAAATTCACGAAGGAAATGCTATTGATTTAGCAAAAATAGCAGAATGGTTCAAGAGCCTTTATACAGACTATGGAATAATGGTTTATAAGTTAGGATATGACCAGAGATTTGCAAAGGACTTCTTGGATACTATGAAAAACTATGGATATGGATATAACAAAGGTGAAACTTGTGAAATGATTAACCAAAGTAAATATGTAATGAGTGTTCCTATGAAAATGGTTGAAGCAGATTTAAAAAGTCAATTAATTCATGGACTAAATGATATGGATAAATGGTGTTTATCAAATACAAGTTTTGAAATAGATGGACAGCAAAATATAATGCCTATCAAGGTAACTGCTTCAAAAAGAATAGATGGAGCAGTAACATTGATTATCTTATATGCAATATTTATGAGATATAGAAATGATTATATGAAATCTTTAAAGTGAGGTGAACAAATGGGATTATTTGATAAAATAAAAATAAAGGTTACAAATAAAGTATTACAATGGGCTAGTTCTGTAAGAGGATATGCACCTTCATTTTCTCAATTTGGCGAAGATATTATGAATGATGATACAGTGTTGACTATTGTAAATAGGATACTGAATGAATATTCTAAACTAAATCCTAGACATATAAGAACAGTTGAAGGTAAACAAGTTAAAGTGTCGGATAACAATATTAATAACTTATTAGAATTTCCAAATAACTTAATGACAAAATCGGATTTTATAAGAAAGATAGCATTTTTAAGAGAGACTTATGATAATGTGTTTATTTATCCATCTTATGATCTTTACTATAATAAAAAAACTAAAGTTACCAAAAAAGTTTATACAGGATTGTATCCATTGCAACCTAGAAATGTAAACTTTTATGAAGATGAAAGTAACACTATTTATGTTGAGTTTCAACTACCAAATGGAGAGTATTCAGGAAAGATACTATATGATGAGGTAATTCATTGGAGAAAAGATTATGGTATCAACGAATATATGGGTGGAGACAACGATGGTGTTCCAAATAATAGTGCTTTATTAAGACATTTACAATTGAATGATAAACTACTTCAATCTACATTTAAAACAATAGAAGGATCACTAACTATCAATGGTATATTAAAATATGGTGGATTAATTAATGCAGAAGAAAGAGAACAATCAAGGCTAAAGTTTGAAGAAAAATTAAAAGAAAACAAAACTGGAATTATTGCATTAGATAATGGTGGAGACTATATTCCAGTACCTTTCAATGGTAAACTAATTGAAAAAGATACACTAGAGTTCTTTAAAAAATCAATCTTACAACACTATGGAGTTAGTGAAGCAATATTAAATGGTGATTATACTAATGAACAAAAAGAAGCCTTCTATGAAACAGTATTAGAAAGTGGAGTTATTAGTTTAGGACAAGCATTTAGTAGAGTATTGCTAACACCATTTGAAAGAAGTAATGGAAATACAATTATATTCTACACAAATAGAATACAAATGATGAATGCAGATAAAAAAATAAAACTAGCAGAGGTATTATTGCCAGTTCAAGGTTGTACACCAAATGAGATAAGAAGTTGGTTTGGTGAAGCACCAATTGATGGTGGAGATCAAACATATCGCTTCCTAAATTGGGTATCAAGTGATATAGCAAACGATTATCAAATGAAAACAATAAATAAAAACAATAATGCTTCAAATAGTGAATATAATAACAATGATGAAACAAATAATGATACTATAAAGGTAGGTGATAATAATGAAGAATGATAAAGAAATGAGAAATGTTGAATTTAGAGCAACAGAAGAAGAAGGAAAAATGATTTTAGAGGGATATCCAGTTATATTTAATCAAGAAACTTTAATAGGTGATCCTGAATGGGGTTGGTATGAAGTTATTGATAAAAAAGCACTAGATGATGCTGACTTATCAGATGTACCTTTAAAATATAATCATGGTGATGCTAAAGGAATTTTAGCAAGAACTAGAAATGGAAGTCTTAAACTAACTATTGATAATAAAGGTTTAAAGATGAGAGCAGAATTAATAGATACAACAGATAATGTTGATATTTATAAATGTGTTAAAAGTGGTTTGCTTGATAAAATGAGTTTTGCTTTTAATGTTATTGAGGATAATGTAGAGCAAAAAGCAGGAGAAACACCAAGAAGAACCATTACAAAAATTGGTAGATTGTTTGATGTAGCAGTAGTGGATTTACCAGCATACGATCAGACTTCTATATATGCAAGGAGTAAGGAAATTGTTGGAGAACGATTAAGAAACTTGCAACCATCACTGGAGAGTGATGAAGCAGTATTGGAGAATGCTGAGGATAGGGCTAAGGAACAATTAGAACTAGAAAAATTAAAATTTCAAATTCTATACGAGAAAGGAGAATAAGAATGAAAGAATATTTGGAAAAAGTAATCAATGCTAAAACTAAAGAAGCAGAAGATATTAGAGCAGAAGTAAAGAAATCAGAAAGTGCTGATGAAGTTAGAGCATTAGGTGAAACATTAGAAAAAGTTCTTGCTGAATTAAGTGATGCTAAAGAACAATTAGCAAAATTAGAAGAACAACCTGGTGAAGAGCCAAAAGATGAAGAGCCTAGAGCAGATGAAGAACCTAAAGAAGAAGAACCAACATCAGAAGATGATGATGATAAAGAGGAACAAAAGGCAGAAGATGATGATGAGGAAGAAGAACCAACATCAGAAGATGTAAAGAGAAATGCTGACTGGGTAAAAGTTGATGCTAACAACTTAAAAAAAGTAGCAAGTTTTGAAGAAAGAGGAGGAAATAAAATGAACGAAAAAGAAATTAGAGAACAAAAAGAATTAGTTGAAAAAAGAGCAAAAGACCTAATTGAAGGTAGAGCAATCACAGTTGCAAGTTCTGATATTTTGTTACCAAAACATCAATCAAGTGATTTAGCAACTGCACCATTTAGACAAGTTTCAAGTTTTGTTGATTTAACAAAAATGAAGAACTTACAAGGTGGTGAAAGTTATGAAGAGCCATTTGTAAAATCTTATGGAGAAGGTGGAGAAACAGCAGAAGGAGCAGACTACACAACTGCTGAAACTGAATTTGGAAATGCAGAAATTAATAAAGTTAAAATTACTGCTTATGCTGAATTTAGTGAGGAAACTGAAAAATTACCTGCTGCTGATTATGAATCAGAAATTAGAAAAGGTGTAGAAGTAGCACTTAAAAAGAGATTAGCATATAACCAAATTTGCGGTGCTGGAACATCTAATACATTTACTGGTATCTTATCTACTGCTGACAACAATGTTTGTGTACTTAAATCAGATGATTTAACAATCAATAAATTAGACCAAGATACATTAAATACAATCATCTTTAATTATGGTGGAGATGAAGAAGTAGAACAAAAAGGAGTTCTAGTATTAAATAAAGCAGACTTACTTGCATTATCATTAGTAAGAAATGATGTAGGAGATCATGCTTATAAAATTGATTTAAATAATCAAACAATCAATACTGTTCCATATGTAATTAATAGTAATTGTAAGGCATTAAGTGCAACATCAACAAGTACTGGAGATTATACTATGTTCTATGGTATTCCTCAACACTATACAACTGCAATCTTTAGTCCAGTTGATATTAAGAAATCTTATGACTACCAATTCAAGAAAGGTATGGTTGCTTACAAAGCAGTAGTATTTGCTGGTGGTAATACAACTTCTTACAGAGGTTTCATGAGAATTAAAAAAGGTGGAACTACACCAAGTGCATAATTGAGTATTCAAATAGTAAAAAGTAGGTGAACATATGAAAAAAGTTGTATTACTTCAACATTATTTTAATGAAGTGGGTGGCATAGAAACATTTATAATAAACTTTTGTAAGACTTTTGGTAATCAATATGATTTAACATTAGTTTGTAGAAGTATAGATTATGAAAATGCACTTATTGTTGGAGAGTATGCAAATGTCATATGTGATCCTACTGAAACTATTGAATGTGATATATGTATTGTTACAAGTGTGCTAGTCGATGAGGAAGTATTCAAACATATTAGATACAAAGAGATTTACCAAATGATACATTCTGATTGGACTGAAATGAGAAAATATTGGAACTTAAAGCAAAAAAAATATGATGAAAATACTAAATACATATCAGTAAGTGAATGTGCTAGACAATCATATCTAAATGAATATGGAATAGATAGTGTAGTTATACCAAATATAATTACAACTGATAAGCCAATTAAGATATTAAGAATATTGTCTATGACTAGACTATCAGTAGAAAAAGGATATAAACGAATGTGTAAACTATGTGATTTATTTGATAAGTATAATGTGCCTTATATATGGGATATATATGGAACTAATCCAGTTGGAGTAAAACCATATGGCAACATGATACTACATAATTCTATTAAAAGAGGAAACAAATTAATGACTGGTTATGATTATGTTTGTCAATTATCCGATACTGAAAGTATGTGTATAACTATGTATGAATCATTAATGCAAGGAGTTCCAGTGTTAGTAACACCGTTTCCAAATGCAAAAGAGGAAATAAAAGATGGTGTTAATGGTTATATCTTACCATTTGATATGAATATATCAGAAAAAGATATTTATAATATCTATCAAAAAATACCTAATAAAGTTTCTTATGAACAACATGGAATTGAGGATTTATGGAAAGACATATTAAAATAATAGTTACTATTAGCAAAAATTTTGACATAGTTCTAAAAAGAGATGTTTATTTAGGAGAAATAATAGAGGTAGATAGAGATAGAACAATAAAAATATGTAAGTTAGGATATGCAAAAATATATTCTATTACAAAGGAGTGATTAACCAATGGATGAGCAAGAGTTATTAATTAAATTGAAAAAGTCTTTGAGAATTACAGGAGATTATCAAGATGATACTCTATTACAACTTATATCAGAAGTAAAAGAAGATATGATGGGAATGGGTGTATCTAAAGAAGTAGTTAATAGCAAATCATCCATTGGTGCTATTACTAAAGGTGTATGGGATAAAGATAATCTTCATGAGTATTCTCCAGACTTTGAAAAGCAAATTATAAGGTTAAGAGAAAAAAGGTGATAAATTATGTCTTATATGCCAAATGAAATAAAACAGTTAAATACACCAATGAAACTTCTTATAGTTGATAAATACGAAAAGAAGAATGGTGTATCTAAACCAATTTATAAAAATGCAATTGATCCAATTATCTATTGTAACTTTAAAACCTTTGGAGGTACAGAAAGAACAGAAAATGATAGATATATTATTGAGGATACTGCAAATATAGTAACTTGGTTTAGACCTGATATAAAAAGTGATTGCTTATTAGTTAGATTATCAGATAATGCAACTTTTGAAATTCTAAACGAACCAGAAGATATAGACCAAATGCACCAATATCTTAAATTTAAAATTAAAAGAAATAAAGGTAAAGCATAATGTCAAAGAAAAAGTTTAGTTTAGAATTTGATGGGCTTGAAGAAATGATTAAACAATTTTCTGATTTAGGAGCGGATATAATTCCAGTAGGAACTAAAGCATTAGAAGCAAGTCATGATTATATAACACCATTAATCCATGAAAAACTTACTAAATCAAATTTGCCAGCAAAAGGTAAATACTCAAAAGGACAATCTGAAAGGCAAATTATTGATGATAAAAACATTGAGTGGAAAGGATTTAATGGAACTATTGATATTGGTTTTAGTTTAGATGAAGGTATTACACCAATATTTCTAATGTATGGTGGAAACTATAGTAATCCAGTAAAAGGATTAAAGAGTACTATTTATGGAACTAAAACTAAAGAAGAAATAGCAAAAATTCAAGAAGAAGTATTTGCTAAAGAGTTAGATAAGGTGATGAATAGTGGAAGATAAATTAGTTAGGGTATTGGAAAGCCTAAAATTAAGTCAAGAATTTGATGTTATTCTTCAAGGTACTCTATCAAAAGAAGATCCTGAACCTGAAAACTATTTTAGTTATTGGTGTTGGGATAATGCTAGAGGAGAAATGTATGATAATCAACATAATAAAAATGATATTGGTTATCAAATAAATGCTTATAGTACTGATAGAATATTTTTATTAGAAATGACTGATAAAGCAATTAAAGAATTAGAAGAAAATGATTTTATTATTACTGATGATCCAACAGATGTTGCCAGTGATAATAAAACACATACAGCAAAAATGTTTGATGTATATTTTATAAAAAAGAAGGAGGAATAAAATATGAAGCAAATAGCAGAATATAGAGGTTGTGAAAATCTTGTGGCAGCATTAGTATCAAAAGATGATTCAACTGGTTATGAAACTGGAGAAGTTTTTAGTATAGCAGGACTTGCTGAAGTTGGAGTTACAACTGAGCAAGGTAGTGAAACTAAATATTATGACAACAATCCAGCATTAGTTTTAAAAGGTGTAGGAGCAGAAACAAGAACATTTACAATAGACCATTTAACAAATTCAATGTTAGCAAAATTAACAGGACAGCAAATTGATACAACAACTGGTGCTATTCTAGGTGGAGGAGATGGAGTTACTAATCCTTACTTTGCAGTTGGTTATGTTAGTGAAACAACAGATGGAGTTAAGACTTATAAATGGGCTTTAAAAGGAACTTTCCAAATACCAGATGAAACTAACACAACTAAAAATGCTGGAACAGATTCAAACAATATGTCTCTAGTATATACAGGTATTGCAACAACTCATAAATTCACAAATGGTGGAAGAAAAGTTTATGTTGCATTAGAAGATACTAAAGATGATGGAACTAAATTAGATTTGTCTGAGTGGTTTAAAACAGTACAAACACCTGATACTCTTTCATCATTTGCACCAACACCAAGTGCATAATTTAGTATTCAAATAGTAAAATAAGTGGGGACAGTGGAATATTACATTTTCATATAATACCTTATCTTATATGAATTACCCACAATCTAATTTTTGATAAGGAGGAAAATAAAATGAAATTAGAACTACAAATACCAAAAAAAGAAAATAAAAGAGAAATAGAAAAAACTTATACAGCAGAAGGATATGATTTACCTTTTGGAGTTATCGACAACATTTTAAATACACTAGATTTTGACAAGATAGGCGAAGGAGAACTTGATATGTCTTTAGGTATGGCTATCTTAAAAAATCTAAAAGAAGTTAAACCTTTAATGCTAGATATTTTTGAAGGATTAACAGAAGAAGAATTAAGTCGTGTGGCAACTTCTAAACTAGTTCCAATCATCTTCAAAATATTTGTTGAAACTAAAGATCAGTTAACTGCTGAAATAAAAAACGTGATGAGGGAACACAAGTAAAAAGTGTTCCCATTTCTCTATCTATGTTTGGAATTATTGATAGTTTATGTCAAAGATATTATTCTTTAAATCCTTTTATTATATGGAATACACCAAGTGGGGAAGTATTCAAGTTAATAAGAAGAATACAAAGAAGTAATAACTATAAAGAGGAAAATAACATTGAACCTAACAATGTTCAAAGAAGTAATTCAACTTACAGAAGAAATGTTACTGGAAAGAGGGGTACTGGAGGTTGGATTTAACAAGGAGGTGATTGTATGGCTAAAGCAAAAGAAGTAACAACAAAGTTTAGAGTTGATTTGTCTGAATTTAAAAGTGGTATTCAACAAGCAAATAAAGACATTAAATTAGCAAATGCAGAATTTAAAGCAGCCAGTGCTGGTATGGATGACTGGAGTAAAAGTTCTGATGGTTTATCTGCAAAAATTGAACAATTAAATACAGTTTTAACAGCAGAGAAGAAAAAATTATCTATACTTGAACAACAGCAACAGAAAACCGTAGAAATGGAACGGAAGGCAGCAGAAGAAAAAGTTAAGTTAAAAAGACAGATTGATATTCATGAAAAGGCTTTACAAAATGTTATTGATAGATATGGTGAGCAATCAAAAGAAGTTGAAAATGCAAGAAAACATATCGACAAATTAAAATCCGAATATGATTCAGCAAACAAGGCTCAAAAAAATCATGCTAAAGCAATTGAAGATAATAATATTGCTATTAAAAAGCAAGAAGCATCAGTTAAGGGAACAGAAAAAGAAATAAAAAATTATGAAAACTCTTTAGATGATGTTTCTAAGGCTGAAAAAAAGGCTGCCAAAACTGGTAAATCAGTTGAAGATAGTTTAAAAGAAATAGAAAAAAGTGCTGATAAGACAGAAGGAAGTTTATCAAAATTATCTAAAGGATTAGGAAGTATTGCTAAAGCAGGCTTAAAAGGTTTAGGTGCAGGTGTTACAGCACTTGCAGGTGGATTTCTAGCAAGTGGAGCAGCCAGTCAAGAATTTGTAGAAGATATGGGTAAACTTGAAACAGCCTTTACCACTTCTGGACATAGTGCCGAAGCAGGGAAAAAAGCCTATGAAGGTATGGTTGGTATTCTTGGAGAAACTGATCAATCAGTAGAAGCGGTTAACCATTTAGCAAAACTTACACAAAATGAAGAAGAACTTGCAAAATGGACTGATATTGCAGCAGGTGTATATGCAACATTTGGTGATTCATTGCCACTTGAAGGATTAACAGAAGCAGCCAATGAAACAGCAAAAGTAGGACAAGTAACAGGACCACTTGCAGATGCACTTAATTGGGCTGGAATAAGTGAAGATGAATTTAATGAAAAATTAGCAGCATGTAATTCAGAACAAGAAAGAGCAACATTAATTACTGAAACTCTAAACAGTACTTATGAAGAAGCAGCAAAAAAATATCAAGAATTGAATGCTGATTTGATTGCTTCAAGGCAAGCCACCAGTGATTTTAATTCTGCAATGGCAGAAGTAGGAAAAGTAGCAATGCCTATCAATACATTAATCAAACAATTTGGTGCTGATTTATTAAATTCTTTAGTTCCTGGGCTTAAAGAAGCAGGAGAAGGTTTAAAAGGCTTATTTGCTGGAACAGAGGGAGCAGAAGAACAATTAAAAAATGGTATTCAAAAAGTTATTGATGGCTTGCTAGGAAAAATAACAGAAGCACTGCCAAAGATATTACAAGTTGGAGTTCAAATAGCAACATCTTTAATTCAAGGTATAGTTCAAGCATTGCCAAGTATTTTAACTACTATAATGGGCTTGATACCACAAATAACAGAAAGTCTATTAAGTATGTTGCCTATGCTGGTGGATGTTGGTGCTGATTTAATTAATGAATTGTTATATGGAATGGGAACAATGATCCCACAATTAATAGTTCAAGTGATAGAAATAGTTCCGAAAATAATAGAAAATTTAGTTAATAATATTCCAATGTTAATTGAAGGTGCAACAGAATTTTTTATGGCAATAGTGGAAGCAATTCCAACAGTAGTTCAAGCACTAACCACTGCTTTACCACAAATAATAAAATCAATAATAGATGGATTATTACAAGGAATACCTGATTTACTTCAAGGTGCTTTAACTCTATTGGATGGAATAATTCAGGCTATACCTCAAATAATACCACCATTAGTAGAAGCCATACCAACGATAATTAATACATTGATAAGTGGTTTAGTTCAAGGAATACCAATGTTAATTGATGGAGCAATTCAATTATTAAGTGCAATAATTCAGGCTATACCTACAATAATTCAAGAATTAAGTAAGGCATTGCCTACAATAGTAACAGCAATAATTGATGGATTAGTTGCAGGAATACCAGCATTAATACAAGGAGCATTACAGTTACTTCTTGGAATAGTTGAAGCAATACCACAATTAATTGCAGCATTAATACCTGAAATTCCTACTATAATTTTAGCAATAGTAGAAGCATTATTAAGTAATGCACCAAAAATATATGAAATTGCAATCACAGTATTTATGGAAATAGTAAAGGCAGTCCCTAAAATAGCATTAGAACTTTTAAAAGCAGTTCCTAAAATAATAACAGCATTTATGAAGGCTTTCTTAGAATTGCCACCAAAAATAATCAACACACTAGCAAACATCATTAGTAGTGTTATTGATTGGGGAATAAATTTTGCAAAGAAAGCAAAAGAAAGTGCCATAAATTTTGTTGAAAATGTTATCAATTTTATTAAAGATTTGCCAACAAAAATTAAAGAGTGGTTCGATAACACTATTGAAAAAGTTATTGAATGGAAAGATAACATGGTTCAAAATGCCAAAGATGCTGCTAATAATTTTGTAACTAATGTTATAGACAAAATTAAAGAATTACCAGGAAAAGCAAAAACTGCTATAACAGATTTTATTGATAAAATTAAAACTATGATAACTGATGTTGATTGGGGACAATTAGGATTAGACATAGTAAAGGGTATTATTAATGGTATGAAAAATATTGGTTCTTCAATTTGGTCAGGTGTTAAAGATGTTGGTGGTAAAATTAAAGATGGATTTAAAGATTTCTTTGGAATACACTCACCTTCAAAAGTTATGGCTGATGAAGTAGGAAAATATTTAACGATGGGTATTAGTGAAGGTGCTATTGATGAAGTTGATGATGCTAAAAAAGAAATAAACAAAGCATTAAATAAGATGGTTAGTCAAATTAATCTTCCTAGTTTAGATCTTAACACTAATGTATCAGGAAATAATCCAAATGCTTCAAATAGTAAAACTGTTAACAATTACTATAACTTCAACCAAACAAATAATTCACCTAAACCATTAGACAGATTAGAAATATGGAGACAATCTAAGAATTTATTAAATTCAAAGGGAGGTAGTTATGTATAAATTAATTATTGAAAATTCAAAAGGCGAACAATTAAGCCTTACGCAAAATGAAGAAAACTATATTGTTTCAAGAATTGATGGACTAACTCCTCCTGCTGCTTCTATTTCACAAGTCGATAACATTGGTGATGGTGCTGAAATAACACATGAGAGAACAGGAACAAGAAATATTGTTATTGATATGTATATCAAAGGCAATGTTGAAGAAAATAGAATTAATCTATACAACTATGTTAAAAATGGAAAATATATAAAAATCTATTTTGAAAATGAAAATAGAAATGTATGGATAGATGGAAATGTTGAAAGTTTAACAATAGATCAATTTCAAATGCTAACAACTTGTCAAATATCAGTTCTATGTCCTGATGTATGGTGGAAAGATGTAGAAGAAATGATTAACAGCATAGACACTGTAAAAGGTAACTTTTATTTCCCATTTTACAGAGTTAATCCAGAACCATTTAGTACATATGAAACCATACAAATATTAAATTTGACAAATAAAGGTGATATTGCCAGTGGAATGGAAATCGAAATATTTGCAAGAGGAACAATAGTTAATCCTATGATTTATAACAGAGAAACAAAAGAATTTATAGGATTAGGAACAACTGAAAAGCCATACACACTTCAAAGTGGAGACAGAATAATCATAACAACATATACAAATAACAAAAAAATTAAATTGATAAGAAATGCAGAAGAAACAAATATATTTAACTACTTAACTCCAAACAGTAAGTTCTTACAAGTAGGAGCAGGAGATAATATATTCACTTATTCTGCTACTAGTGGCAATGAATATATAAATATATCATTCAAACACTATTCAAATTATGAGGGTGTTTAGTATGGAAGTTATTGTTGTAAATAAAAACTTTGAAAGACTAGGGATAATAGATAATGCTTCTGTTATTTGGGCTAGTAGGTACTATAAAACAGGCGAATTTGAACTATATATGGCATTAACACAAGATAAATTAGACTTAATACTAAATGGTTACTATATTATCAGAGATGATGATGAAGATAATGTTGGTGTTATTGAAAAAATACATCTTGAAAATGAGCCAGAAACAGGAGATATGATAACTGTAACTGGAAGATTTGCTAGTGGTAAAGTTCTAGCGTCGAGAATAGTATCTCAACAAACACAATTGTATGGGAATTTACAGGACAATATCAGAAATTTAGTTTATATAAATGCTATCAATGCAAACAATCCAAAAAGAAATATTAGTTTTCTTGAATTAGGAAATATTGATACTTCTATTACTGAAAAAATAGAAATGCAAATAACTGGAGCAAATTTACTAGAAAAAATAGAGGAAACTTGTGAAGCAAATGGACTAGGATTTAAAATGCCTTTACGAAATGGAAAATTATATTTTGAAATGTATAAAGGTATAGACAGATCATATAATCAAACAAAAAATTCATGGATAGTTTTTTGTGATGAATACGATAATCTAAAAAAATCCGAATATGATAATGATGTAAGTGGTTATACAAATTATGCCTATGTTGCTGGTGAAGGTGAAGGTTTAGCAAGAAAGATAGTAGAAGTCTACAATACTAGTTCTGAACCTACTGGTATTGATAGAAGCGAAATCTGGGTGGATCAGAGAAATATAAGTTCTAACAATGAAGATATAACTGAAACAGAATTAGAAAATCAAATGAAAGATGAAGGATTAGATAATTTAACTTCAATCACAGTTGCTTTTGCTGGAGAGGTTATATTAAAAGGATTTGAATATAAAAAGGATTTTAAGTTAGGCGATATTGTAACCATAAAAAAAGAAAGTTGGAATGGTATATACATAAATGCAAGAGTAATTGAAGTTATTGAAAGTGAAGATCAAAATGGAAAAGTTATTACATTAACTTTTGGAATATAGGAGGTGTTCTAAATGGATATAGATTTAAAAGCAGGATATTTTAATGCAGTAGTAAAAGACAATACACCAGATAGAGTTTACAATGCAGAAGATGTAAACGAAAGATTTAAAGGTTTAGTGTCAGAAAATGGTGTTTTTGCAACAGTATCTAATGCTTGTCAAGTAGTTCCTAGTACCAGTGGACTTAAAGTAGTTGTTAAATCAGGTAGAGGATATGTTGATAATCATTATTTTGAAATTGAAAGTGATACTGAAATAACACTAACAGCAGCAGATGTAATTCTAGATAGATACGATGCAATAGTAATAAGAAAGAGTTCAACTGATAGAAATGTAGTGTTAACAGTTAAAGAAGGTACATTGGCAACTAATCCAACATATCCAACAATCACCAGAACAAATAATATAACAGAAATATTTTTAGGATATGTAAGGGTTAGTAAAAATGCAACTTCAATATCTTCTGCAAATATAACCGATACCAGACCGAATAATGATGTTTGTGGTTGGATAACAGGTTTAATAAATCAAATGGATACAACAACATTGTTTAATCAATATCAAGCAGCACAAAATGATTTCATTGATAATCAAACAACAGAATTTGACACTTGGTTTGATGATATTAAAGATACAGTAGCAGCAACAAGTTTATATAGAGAATATCAAGCAGTATATAGAAGTAATACAGTGGGGCAAACAGTTATAACTATACCTACTTCAATCAATTATGTTCATAATGGCTTAGATGTTCTTAATGTATTCATAAATGGTATGAGACTATTAAAAAATGTTGAATATACAATAAATAGTGCTGGAACATCTATAACATTAACTACTCCTCTTGATGTAGCAACACAAGATGTAGAATTTGTTAATAAGAAATCAGTAAGTGGTACAGCATCAGAAAGTATTGTAGTTCAAGTTGAAGCATTAGAAAATAAAGTTGATAAATTAGCAAGTTGTAGTTATATAGCAACTGGTTCTAATGACAACATAGCATTATCAAATATAGTAAAGAATTTCTTAAATGGTACAGGAGATTATTCAAGTGTAGCAGATAATGCTTCAATGAAAATATCAGTAAGTGGATCTTTAGGAGCGGATACATTAATAGAAAATCAAATGATATTTGATTTCAATAGTACAGGAACTTCTAACAGGAGCATTATATTAGACTTTGGTAATGCAACTATAAACCTACCAGCAAGTCCTTCAACTACTCAAAGCATATTAGCAGTGTTTAGTTGTGAGGGAGATATAACAATAGAAAATGCAAATATAAAAATAGGTACATATAATGCCACTACTATTTATGGCTTTCATGGTGGAAAAATTAAAAGCAGTAAAGTCAACATCAATAATACAACTGCCACTAATATTTATGGAACTTGGGGTTGTAATGAGTTATCAAATTCAACTGTTAATATAAAAGGCAATACTTCAAGTGGTATTCAATATGGTGCTAACAGTACATATAAAGTGTTATTTAATCAAATAATTGTTACTGGCAGAAATAACACTAGTATTTCTGCTTCTAGTATAGCCATTGGAAATGAATATTATGGAACAATTAATATTGATAGTGGAGCAGTTAATCTAGGAAATGTTTTATTTAAATAGAAAGGGTGAAAAAAATGGAATCAATTTTAACAGCAATACAAAATAATTTATTTGAAATTCTAAATACTATATTAATAGCGGTAATTACTTTTATTGGTACTAAATTGAAACAGACATATGATAAATATGTAAATGACAAAACAAAAAAAGAAGTAGTAAAGGCAACAGTAGAATATGTGGAACAAATTTGTTCTGTTTCTGGAGTAAAGAAAACAAGCCAAGAAAAATTTAATCAAGCAAAAGAAAAATCAATTGAGTGGTTAAATGAAAAAGGTATTAATATAAGTGAAACTGAATTAGAAATATTAATTGAAAGTGCAGTTAATGCTTTTAACAAAGGTATAGGTGTTAAGAATGAGTGATACTATATCAGTAGCATTAATAACAGGAGGGCTTACATTTTTAGGTGTACTAGTTACTAATTTTAGCAGTAACAAAAAGATAGTTAATGACATTAAATTAGAAGTAACTAGAAACCAAGCGATAACTGATACCAAGATAGAAGAATTAACTAGAGAAGTTAGAGAACATAATAACTTTGCTAAAAGAATGCCAGTAGTAGAAAACGAGATCAAACACATAGAAGAAGAAATAAACAAGCATCATCATAAAGGCTAGTAAATACTAGTCTTTTTTATTATTTTAAAAAAATTCAAAAAAATGTAAATTACTACTTGACATATATTATAATATATGGTATACTTATATTGTAGTTAAGGAAAGGAGAATAAATAATGGAAAAATTAACTAAAGAAGAAATTAATTTGATAATAACATTATTAACAAGATTTCTTACAAAAGAAACTGGCAAATATGAAGAGTTCATAATGGCAGACAACATAATTAGAAAATTGAGTGAGAACTAAAAGTTCTCCTCAGTTTAAAGATATAAAAAAGAAAAGGTGATTAGAATGAAAAGGGAAATAAAAAAAGTTGAAAGATTAATTAATGATAAAGGTTATATACCAGTATTGAGTGGTAATGAGATCATATTCGTTATCAATAAATTAACTGGTAAAGAATATACACCTAAATATAATTTAATGATAGGAGGTGCTGAATAATGAAAGTATTTAAAAGTATATATAAAAATAGAGGAGTAATACTATTTTATTTAGAAATAGCATTAATCACTTATATTATCATAAAAATGTAAGCGGTTACATAAGGGGTTGGTTATAGAAAGGATAGAAAATGAAAAAAATTAATAAAGGGGTAATGACAAGAAAAGGTTATAAAAATAAAAAAAGAGTAGATACAGTGTTAAAAGAGGTAAAAAGAACAGCAGTATTAATATTTATAGGATTTATGTTAGGACTTTTATATTCAAATAAATTAATATATTCAGATTTAATAGTAAAAGCCCAATCAAACGAAAATAAAGTTAAGATGAAAATAAACCAAGAAGAACAAAAGTTGCTAGAAAGCCAAGAAAATGTCGAATTAGAGAGTGTTGAAAAAATAGAAGAATTATCAAGTGAGTGTACTTTAGATGAGGTATCTTGCAAAATTAAAAAGGTAGCACAAGATTATGACATTGACTGGAGATTAGCAGTTGCTATATCTTTACACGAAACTTGGGACTACACTTCTTATATATTTAAATATCAAAATAATGTTGGTGGTATGTGGAATGGTATGAAAGGGGAGTTCTATAGTTATGAAACTTTAGATGCAGGTATAGAAGCCTATATATCTAATTTAAAAAGAAATTATTATGATGAGGGTCGTACAACAATAGAAACCATTCAACCTAAGTATGCACCAATAGGAGCAGAAAATGATCCTAACAATTTAAATAGTGATTGGATACCTGGTGTATCTAGAAGATATAAAGAATTAGGAGGGAAATAATATGAATGAATTTAAATTGGAGTTCTATTTTAATAAATATAAAAATCATGCATTACCAAATAGAGATGCATTTAGATGTAACTTTAAAAAAGAACATGGTAACTTTGAATATTTGGAAGAATTGATATTAAGAATAGAAGATTATCAATTTAAAAAGTATGGCTGCACTTTACCAAATGACACATTCATAAAAGCCAAATCAACAGAAGAATGCAACAAGGAGAAAAGAAGAGTATCACAAAGTCGTAGAAGGAGGTTAGGTTTATGAAACCGAGAGAACTGACAGAAGAAGAAAAGGAGGAATTGAGAATGCAATTTCCTAAGAAGAAAAAATTAACTAAAGAAGAAATTAAGTTGAAGCAACTAAAAATAAAATCAAAAGTAGAAAGTATAGGCTATTTCTTAATAACAATGTTCTTCCTAGTGATGTTGATAGCAAGTTTGTATGTACTATATTTAATGTTAACTTATCAAATGTAGAGGAGGCAGGGATGTTTATATTATATATACCATTAATTATAATGGGGGTTATTGGTATAGGTGCGATAGTAGGAATTATTTTAATGATAAAGGAGATGAATAAATAATGGAACTACATAGAAAAAAAGCATTAATAAAGATCAGAAAATCTTTTCTAGAAAGATATAAACTGGCAAAGCAATTTGGAGATAAATTTTATATAGAGTACTTTAAAAAGCAAGTATTAGATATTGATGAGGAATTAAAGGAGGCTGGAGAATGAATATAGAACTTACTGATTTAGATATGATATTAGACTATTTAGAAACAACTAGTTTAGAACCACATGATGATTATACAAGTGAATTTACATATAAAGACCAAAAAATATTATATAAATACATTAAACAATTACAACAAGAAAATCAAGAATTAAAAGATAATTGGAAAATGCTAAAACATAATCTTAAAGTAGTAATCAAGAGACACCATGACTATTGCAAAGAAAATAGTACAAATGAATTTGATATAGATTATTTAATGGCAGATACCACAATGAAAAATTATGCAGCATTTTTATCAATAGTAGAATCTTTTGAAGGAAATGATAGTAATGAATAAAGAATTTATTTATGTAATGCAATACCTCAATTATTTGAGCAAAGAGTTTTATGAGAATTATAAATCTTTTATAAGTTTTTCTTTCTTTAATGATTTGTTAAAAATTAGAATTGATACTAGCACAGGTTTTCACTGTGATATGTTTTATACCATTAACGAAACATTGGAAGAGAGATTAAAAAATATATTTCATGAATTTGAAAAAGAAATAGTTAAATGGAATTTGCATATAAAAAAAGGTGATAATAATGACTGCTAAAGAGATGTTTGAAAAGTTAGGATATAAACTTATAAATGAGAAAATAATCATTTATAAAGGTCCTCATCCTACAGGAAGAATTACTCATATTGCTTTCTTTGACGATAAACAAATATTGATTACTCAATCAATAGGTCTTGAAGAATTACAAGCAATAAATAAGCAAGTAGAAGAATTGGGGTGGAATTAATGATAGCAGAAGATCTAATGAGAAAATATAAATATGGTTACATAAAGTCTTGTTCTTTACTTGAAGAAGAATTTGTTAAGGATTTGTTAAAAGAAAGCAAGCAATTAAAAAGGGAAAACAAAGAACTAGAAATATTAGTAGAATGTCTAAAATTAGGTGTTACTTTAAATCGAAAACAAGAAAAATTATTAGATAAAGTACTATTTAGTAAAGAGGTGAAATGATGCAAATAGAGGATTTTGATTGTTTTTATCAAAAAGGTGGAGACTACTTAATTCCTATTGAAATTCTTCAAGATTTATTGAGTGATATTGATGATCTGAAAGAAAAAAATAAGAAACTAGAATTAGAACTAGAACTAAGAAAAACAGCACTAAAAAGAGAACATGAGGCTTTTCATAGATCAAATGATTTAGAAGAAGCATTAGAAGAAATAAAAAGATATATAAATAATTTTGATGTATTTAAAGAATTTTCATTTCCATTAATGAAAAAATGGGAAGAAAAAGAAGTTCAATCCAGCATTGATTATGAATTTAAAACATCAATTCAAAAGAATATATTAGATATTACAAATAAAGTGCTTCAAATAGTAAAGGAGGAATAATGTCTTTAGACAAAGCAATTAAATATGGCAAAGAAAAAAGAAAGCCATATAGAAAAGCAAAAGCAGTAGATAAATCTTGTCGCAATCATGGTTCTTGTAAATGGTGCAAAGACAATAGAACATATAAAAACAGAAAAAGAGAGAGTGAAATAAATGACTAGAGATAGAGAAAAAAGTCATTATTGGCAAAATGTCGCTGTATCTAATGCACTTATAATTCAAACAAATAAAACTCAACAAAAGGAGTTTATAAATTATTTAGAAGATGAAATACATAGTTGCGAAGCAGTTTCTGATTTACTGTTCAATTCCAACAAAGAGATGAAAGTATATAAAGAAATTTTACAAAAATATAGAGAAATAATAGGAGATGATAAATAATGGAAGAAAATAAAGTATCTTGTAATTATGAAGAAATGTATAAACAAAAAGATGCTGAAAATAGATATTTAAATATGCAATTGGAAGAACAAGGAAAATGTTATGAAAATAGAATTAATAATTTAGAAAATGAATTAAGAAAATATGAAAAAGAAAATAAATGGTTAAAAGATATTATTAATAGTATTTTGCATATTTAGGAGGTAAATAATGAAAAATGAGATAAATGTAAATTTGAGTGGTTGTTTAGTAGAACGAACTAATATAGGAAGTTATGAATATATAAATATATGCACTGGGGAAACAAATAAAATTGATTGGAGTTTTATAGACTGGACTTTTTTTAAGTTTAATTACAATATTAACAATATTCCTAATTATTATGGTCGGTTCACTTATAAAAGACCTTATTAGAAAGTAGGATGATAAATAATGGAAGATATACATACTATTATACATAGAAAAAAAGAGCGATTAAAAAAACTTAATGATTTTAATTATATAACTACTATGAACGATGTTAAAAGGAATAATGAAATTTATCGTTTAAAAGGTTATATCGAAGCCTTAAATGATGTTAAAAATAAAAAAATATATACACAAGAAAGGGATATACTTGAAAGAATTTATGAAAATGTTGATGAAAATATAAAACAGATTATACGAGAATGTTGGAGGTAAATAATGAAATTAGAAGTTGGAATGTATGTACGATATGGTGGGGTAATAAAAAAAATAAAAGAGTTAGTTGATTTTAACGAAAGAGAATATAAATTAAATGGATTTTATATAAATAAAAAAAGCATTCAAGATGCTAGTTATGACATAATAGATTTAATTAAAGTAGGAGATTATGTTAACGGCTATAAGGTGTCATTAAAAGGTTATGATTATGCACACTTCGTACAATGTGATTATCCAGTAGAAAATGGAACAACTAACCACTATAAATTTTATAAACAAGCCATTAAATCAGTCGTAACAAAAGAATTATTTGAAATTGCAGAATATAGAATAGGAGAAAAGTAATGGAATTATGGATTAGAAGTCAAGATAAAGAAGTATTATTAAATATAAGTGGGGGATTTTCTAGATAATCATTGTATAGTTGAAATAAAAGAGAATACTTGCTATTTAAATGATGGTTGGTTTATATCTGGTGATGATATAGAAGATTTAGTATATAGTATATGTACTCATGAAATATTTGAAAAAAGGTTCTTTTGAAATTTAAATTGCTTCAAATTGTTAATTTATTTTAAAATTTGAATATAATATAATATGTGTTATAATATATATTGTTAAGGAGGGAAAACATGACTAAAAACTTTATTTGTTATCCTATGGTTATTGAAAAACATTCAGAAAAAGAGTTATATAATGCTTATTTTCCTGATATAGAAGGTTGTTATACTGGAGGTAAGTCCATACAAGATACTATTGAAAAAGGAAAAGAAGCATTAGGATTACATTATTTAGAGTTAGAAACTGATGAAAGAGAAATTAAAGAGCCTAGCGATCCTAAAGAAATCAAACTAAAGGATAACCAAAAACTAATTTATATTGATGTAAATATGAAGTGGTTTAGAGAAAAGGATAAATATAAATCAATTACAAAAGCAGTAACTTTACCTAAATATTTAAATCAAAAAGCCATTGAAAGTGGAGTTAATGTATCAGCAGTTTTACAAAAAGCATTAATGGAAACATTGGATATCAAAGAGGAAGAGGACTAATATAGTCCTTTTTTATTTTGTTAAAATGTCAGAAAAATGTAAATTATTACTTGATATATATTATAATATATGCTATAATATATGTGTAATTAAGAAAAGGAGAGATTAAAATGAAAGAAATAGAATTAAAATTAAAAGAATTAAATCAAGAATTAGGAGCAATGAAATCAATAATAGAAGATATTAAAAAAGATATCGAAGAGTTTAAAGAGCAAGATAAAAATTATACAGGTGCTGAAATAACATTAAATGAATATAAAGATAAAGTAAAATATATTGAAAAGAAAATATCAATATTAAATGATGCAGAAGATATATTATTAGGAATTGGAATATAGAAAGGAAGAATAAAAAATGACAAATGAAAAACTTAAAAATAAAATTAAAACTCAATTATTAGAATTAGTTGCTATGTTACAAGGTGGTTATACTACTGACATTATCCAATTAAAAAGATTACTAGGAATTGAAAATAGTGAGGAAGAATATTTCTTCACACGATGGTTAGAAGAACTAGAAATGATCGGATCAATTGAAACAATGGATAATGATAAAATATTTATAATTTAAAAAAGTATTCAAATAGAAGCATTTTGTTTGATGTGTGTAAATATATATGTTATTATATATATAGAGGTTAAGAGATAACCTACTAAAACATCAAAGGGGAAAACAAAATGAAGAACATCTACCGCAAATTAACAAAGGATCAAAAACAAAGAGGAGTGATATTTAGTTCAACATTAAGTAATAAAATGAAAGAACAAATTGGAGATACAACTCATGAAGTATTTAACAAAGATGAATTTAAAGTAGTAAAGATTGATAGATTAAAAAAAGCAGATTTTTTTAATGAATATAAGAAATACAACATCATAAGAAAATAAAACGAGAGGGATTAATCTCCCTCTTATGCTTCAAATAATAAACTAAATAATAAATTAGAAGCAAATCTATTGATATGTATTATTATATATGTTATTATATATATAGAGGTTAAGAAATAACCTACTAAAACATCAAAGGGGAAAACAAAAAATGAAACTTCTTATTTTAGCAAAAGGTAAAGATGTTGAAGATCAAATTGCAAAGTGTTTAAATTATGCAATGTTACATGGAGTTGATACAGCAGAAACAGTAAACAATATGTCACAGGCAATAACAAGATTGTCAGAAAGGGATATAAATGCAGTATTAATATCAAATATGCGTGTAGTAGCAGATGATGAATTTGAATATGAAATTATAGAAAGTACATTTGCAAGATTTAGAGCAAAACTAGTAATAGTAAAATAAAAAGAGAGGGATTAATTTCCCTCTTATGCTTCAAATAATAAATTTTAAGGGAGTAATTGAAAATGATATTATATGCAGAAATTTTAAATATGGCTATTGATAAATACAACTCAAATAGAAAAGAAGAACAACATCTTGAATACTGGGAAGTGATTGATGAAATAAACGACACAGAAGATCCAGTTGAAATGTTAAGTACAATCATAGAAATATTTAAAGAAGCCTGAACCCTTTAAGGGTTCTTTTTCTTTGATTTAAAATAATATTTCTAATATAATAAAATTTAATTTATATTGGAGGTATTTTATGTTTAAATGGTATGCAGAACTTAGCAAAGCAGTAGATATTTATAATGAAAAAGTGAAAGAAGAAATTGAATATCATGAGGTGTTAGAAATGATACAAGATAGATACAATGAAAAAGAAGTAATGGAATTAATTATAAAATTTTATAGTATGGTACATTAGAAAACCCCTGATAACATAGGATTATCAAGGGTTTCTTTTATGTTCATATCTAACTTTAACCACTTGGCTATATGTAGTTATGAACACGAATATTATAAGAAATCTACATCTATTTTAAAATCTTTATTAAACTTAATTTCCTTTATCAAATTTCTCCATAAAGCCCTTTGATTTTCTTTGTCTAAAGAGTTATAAACATCTTTCCAATCACTCTTTAAAAATTCTTCTAATATAGTAATATCAGTTTCCTTTGGTGTTTCTTTTTGTAAGTTTGCTAGTTCTTTTTCAAGTGCCTCATATTCTTTATCATACTTTTTAATGTCAATTCTTTTCTTTTGGAACATATAATTTAAGTTGTCAATTTCCTCTAAAATTTCATTAATCCGATTTTGAGGTAAATCGGTTTTATCTGCTGGTTTAACTTCCATAACTTCTGCAATATGTTTTTGAGCGAGTTTTTCAACATTTTTTAAAAGGAAGTCTAAAATTACATTTTCATTAATAACCTTACCACTAGCACATGCTTTATTTCTTTGGTTGTTGCTACAAATGTAACCCCAGTATTCTCTAATTGTCCCATTTTTGTTTTTTCTTTTGGTGAACTTACCAACCATTTTAAACCCACAAAAAGGGCATTTCATTAGGGAGGTGAATAGATAAACATTAGTTCCTTTTCTTCCTTTAACATTTGCTTTTCTTCTTTGTACGTTCTTTTCAAATTCTTCTTTTGTGATGTATGGAGGGTAGTAATTAGGGTTACCTTCATATAGTCCATAGTATTCAGTACTTGTTAGCATTCTATAAATACAATTGTAATTTTTGCTTATGTCGTATTTACCATTAATATATGTCATAGTGCCTCTTATAGTATGATGTTTAGCAAAATATTCAAATATATCATTTACAATAGGTATAAGTTCAGGATCTTTAACGATTGTTTTCTTATTGTCTTTGGTTACGATTTTATAACCATAAGGTTGGTTACCACTTACTGGTTGCCCTTGTTTAATCTTAAATTCAAATATTGATTTAATCCGTTCGCTTGTCTTTTCTGCTTCCCTTTGGGCGAGTGATACCCTTAAATTGAAGTTGAACTTACCATCAGCAGTAGTTGTATCAATATCTTCTTCTTCAATTGATTTAATGGCTACATTGTATTCTTCCATAATCTCAACCATTTTGTTTGCTTGTAATACATTCCTAGAGAAACGATCCAAACGAGTAAATACAAGTACATCAAATTTATCTAAATCGTTTAACATTCTTAATAAATCAGGTCTTTTCATTTTTGTAGCAGTAAAACCCTCATCAACATATATTTCTACTAATTGACATTTATTTTCTTCTGCATACCTTATAATCCTATCTATTTGTGCTTGAACTGAATAGCCATATTTCTTTTGTTCATCGTGTGAAACCCTAACATATCCTGCTATTCTTTTTGCTTTCATTTTCCAATATCCCCTTTAAATTCTAGTTGTAATAATATTATATTTTGTTTCATAATGTAGTTATTAAATATACTATTTGAAGCATTTATCTTTCACAATGTGATAAGAAAGGATTGATAATGTGAATATTACTAAATTCTATGAGTTATTGTATGAATTATATGCCAACCAAAATAATTTAAAAATTAAAATTAAAGTTAAAGAAGTATCTTAATAATATATTCTTAATCAATTTTGTTATAGTTGATTAGGAGGTGATATTATGAAACATACTGTTATAAGAAAAAAGCCTACAAAAAAGATTATATGATGGTTGCAATCGTTTATTTAAAGATAATGAAAACTGCTTCTATACAGAAGAAGAAATAAAAAAATTAAAAAGAGATAAAACTAATATATGGCTCTAAAGCATAAAATATCACCTCCTTGAAGTATCAAATAGAGATACTTCTATTTTTTTATTTGCTCCTTTGCTATGATATACATTTTCATAATTTCTTCACTCAATTCTTGTTTTTCTTCAAAAGGTACAGTATCATTTTCAAAAATTAATTTTGCACGAGCCAATAAATCATTAACTTCTACTTCTTCTGTTTTTAATCCTAATGTTTCTAAAGATACTCCAAAAAAGTCTGCTAATATTTTTATTTGATGAATATTTAAATTTCTTCTCCCTGTTTCTAAATTACTTACTTGTCCTCTACTTAAACCTCCTAAAACTTCTCCAAGTTCATCTTGCCTCATTGATCTTGCTTTCCTTAATTGCCTAACCTTTTCTCCAATTTCCTTAGTATCTAATGACTTTTGTATTTTAGTCATTTCCACACTTCCTTTCTAATTTATCAAATATAAATATACACTAAAGTATTCAAAAAGTAAAACTTTAAGTTTGAAAATGACAATTTATTATTGACAAAATTATTTAAATATAGTAAAATGGTAATAGATGGTAGTGAGGTGAATTGTATGCTTCAAAAAGTAAAATTACCTTTCAATAAGAAACATTGTTAGGAGGTGATAAATAAATATGAGGTTTACTCTAATAAAGTTTAGGAGAACAAGAGAAAAAGGCAAAAGAAGTATTAAATACTTTGCTGAACAATTAGACATAACTAGGCAGCATTATTCAGATATTGAGAGTGGTAAATCTAATCCATCATTTGGACTTATGGAAAGGTTCTATGAGGTGTTTGAAGATGAACTAATAGGTCCTTATTCAGATATGTGGCTGTTGTGGAAAAAGGAATAATAACTCTAATATGTAGAATTAACTGAAATATTGAAATAGAGAACACAAGTTTGTATTATTAGTATTGCAAGAAAATTTTCTATGGAGGACAAAGTAATGAATGAAAAAAACATCTTAGAAGTAATTGATGAATTAGGTTATCTCCTAGACAAATATAAAAATGAGATAAAATTCAAAGATTATGAAATCGAGAGACTTAACAACAAAATAAAAGCCATTGAAGATTATACAAACTTTTATTCCAATAAAGAAAACTAAATATAATGTGATTAAAAAATACGAAAGGTGAATGTAATGCAATATTACAAAGTGGTAAATCATACAATATGGTTTTTCAGATACCTAAAAAGTATTATTGAAAAATTATTGTTGCATTTACTGAATAAGTACCATCCAAAATTTTTGTTTAAATATAGACAGAAATTTTCAAATAATAAATTTATTTAAAGAGGTGAATAGATGACAAGAGAAGAAATTAAACGAGAGGTATTAAATAATGATTTAAGACAAGAATCCATTAAACTAAATGCACAATTTATATCATTAGTTATTATATTAATTAGAAAAGGCATTATTAAAGAAGAAGAATTAAATGATCTAAATAAACTAATTGATGAACAAGCAGATAAATTAACTGAAAAGGTAATAGATGAAGTTATGAAAATTATTAACAAGGAGAGTGAATAGATGGATTTTATAATATTTATGTTATTTGTATTAGCAACATTATATTTAATATGTTTAGCGGTTAGTTTATTTCAAATACTAGATGAATTACTAGATTATACCATATCAGATTTTATAAAAAATATGTTTGATACTGGTTCAAAAATCATAAAAAATATTTTACATAAAAATAAGTAGAGAAAGGAGAGTGAAAAAAATGAAAGTAGACCACTTTGAATGGATAGTTGATTTAGAAAAATTTATTAGTAGAAAAGACATAAAAGTAAAATATATAACTAGAGCAACAGACTGCCATTATGTGTTTTATAAAGAAAAACTACTACCAAAAATCATAAAAACTATTTTACATAAAAAATAAGGCTCAATGCCTTATGAAATAAAGGAAAAATCAACATTTATATAGTGCAATATAATATATAGGTAATGTTGCAACCAATATATGGAAAAAAAGGAGAGTGATAAATATGGCAACAACAAAAATAGTTAATAGAGAGAAAGAAATAAGTGTAGAAGAAATGTTTGAAGAGTTAGGATATAAAAAACGTTCTGCAAATGAATGGGATATTATATATATAAAAAGCATACCTGAAAATTCAATTTGGGATGATTATTTTATGATTGATTTTCTAATTAGCAAGCAAGTAGAAAAGTGCGAAGTAGAGAAACGAGATCATTATGGTCACTCAGTTCCTATTACATTTAAAGAATTACAAGCAATAAATAAGCAATTAGAAGAATTAGATAAAAAGCCAGAAGAATAGGAGAGTGGAAATGATTGAAATTGATTATGCAAAATTGCCACTCATAGAATTAGAAAGATTATCTTTCTTGCATTGTGAAACATTTAATTTTATATGTGATGGAGATAAGCAAAAGGTAATATTAGAAAGGAGCAATAGTAAATGAATATAACAAGTGATTATTCAGTAAAAGTATTTAAAAATGAAAATGGATATTATTCATTAAGTCTAAGTGATAAAAAACAAGATGGAAATTATGTTAATTGGTATAAAAATTGTAGATTTAAAAAGGGTGTTGAATTAGAAAATAAAACAGATATTAAAATTAAAAATGCCTGGTTAAAATGTGATGATGTAAATGGTAAGAAGTATGAATACATATTTATATCTGAATTTGATGTTGTAGAAAATGTACAGAGACAGCAGCAACAACAAGTTGAAACAAAAGAACAAGATACATTTACAGATTATCAAATAACGGATCAGGACTTACCTTTCTAGGTGATAACTATGAACAAAGAAGAACTACTATCAAAAGTTGATGAATGGATAACTGAATTAAGATATGAAGAAAAAGAAGTAAATACATTAAAGCAATATAAAAACAATGTAATGAAATTCATTAATTGGCTTCCTGATGATGAGAAGTCAATAACAAAAGATACTACTATGGATTATAAAGACTATATAAGAACCATAACAGAAAGTCCAAAGAGTATGAATATATGGATAGTATCATTAAATAAGTATTTAAGATGGTTAGGATTAAATGACTTAACAATAAAAAAATATAAAATGCAAGAGCAGAGTAGCAATGAAGAATCATTAACCATAGCAGACTTTAAGAGATTATTAAGAATTGCTAATAAAACAGGCAACGAGCAATTATATTACATAATTAAAGTTTTAGGTATGACAGGTTGTAGAATTGGAGAATTAAAGTACTTCACAGTTGAAAACCTAGAAAAAACACCTAGAAAAAATATAAAGGTATATAACAAAGGAAAAGATAGAGAAATAGTAATAAGGCAAGACCTATCAAGAGAATTAAAAAAATACTATAAATCAAAAGGAATAGATAGCGGTTACATATTTCTATCAAATGATCCAAAGTGTAAAGGTAAAATGCCAGCAGTATCAACCATCTGGAGACAAATGAAGAAGATTGCAGGAATTGCTAGAATTAATAAAGAAAAGGTACATCCTCATAACTTTAGACATTTATTTGCACAGGTATTTTTAGAAAGTTATCCAGAGAATGTGCTAGATTTAGCAGATTTGTTAGGACATAATGATTTAAAGACAACAAGGATATATACTAAAACATCAGGAGAGCAAAAACGAAAAAAATTAGAAAATGTGAAGTTTTAATGCTTCAAATAGTAAAAGGAGGAAATATGAATGGACAAATGTCATTATTTAATGATGAAAAAAAGAAAAAAATAACAAGCAAAGTAATAAATGAACTTATAGGAATAAAAGAGAGTTTTGAATTACCTGATAAGTTAATGACTTTATTATTAAATGAAGAAGAAAAAAACAAACTATTTAATAATTTTATGAAGTACGACATTGATTTATCAAGCGATTTTTTTAGAGATTATTTTCAAGAAGAACATAGTGATAGAAAAGGATTAAAGCAAGATTATACTCCTGATAGTATATGTAAAATAATAGCAAGGTTACAAGATAAACAAGATAGTGTATTAGATGTATGCAGTGGAACAGGATCTTTAACATTGTTTACTTACAATGAAAATAAGAATGCAACTTTTCAATGTGAAGAATTATCTTCTAGGTCAATACCTATATTGTTGTTTAACTTATCAATTAGAAATACAGATGCCTTAATAATTCAAAAAGATGTATTGAAAAATGAAATAATAAATACTTTCACACTGAAAAAAGGTAATGATTTCAGTGTAATCGGAAAAAGTGAAAATATACAAGATATTAAATATAACACCATCATCTCTAATCCTCCATATTCAATAGAATGGCAGCCAAAATGTGATAAAAGGTTTGAAGGATATGAGTTAGCACCAAAAAGCAAAGCCGATTTTGCATTTGTATTAGATATTCTATATAGATTGAGTGATAACGGTAAAGCATTTATGATATTGCCTCATGGTGTATTGTTCAGAGGATCAGCAGAGGGAGAAATAAGAAAACAATTAATAGAAAATAATTTAATTGATAGCATTATTGGCCTTCCTGAAAAAATGTTTTTGAATACAGGTATTCCTACATTCATATTAATATTGAACAAAAATAAACAAGATAAAAATATTTTGTTTATAGATAGTTCTAAAAACTGCATAAAGCAAGCAAAACAAAATGATATGAATGATGAACAAATAAACAAAATAATAGAAACATACAAAAATAGAAAAGAAATAGAAAAATATTCACATTTAGCAAGTTTTGAAGAAGTAGTTAAAAATGATTATAACTTAAATATTCCAAGATATGTTGATACGTTTGAAACCGAACCATTACCAGATTTAAAGGAAGTAGTACAGGATATTATTAAAATTGAAAAAGAAACTAAAGAATGTGAAAAACAATTAAAAGGAATGCTTGAACAGTTAGAGGGAACTACACCAGAAGAAAAAGAATATTATTCAAAAGCAATAAAACCTATGATGGAGTGGTTAGGGTGATTATATGGATTTAAGAAATTATAAAGAAGTGAAATTATTAGATTTAGTTGATATTGAAAGAGCAAAGAAAAATAAAGTTTATAGTGAAGGAAATATCATTATTCAAGTATCTGCTAGTAAGGGACAAATATTTTACTTAAATCAAGATACTAATGTAGAAAGCCAATATATAGTGCTAATTGTTAAAAACAACAAATTAATTAATAGCAAATATTTATATTATCTTATAAGTGATCAACTGCCTGTATTTCTTTCTAAATATCAAACAGGGATAAACATACAACCAGATGTATTTAATCATATGGAATTAGTAATACATAATGATATTAAAACACAGAAGCATATAGCAAACATATTTGACAAAATTGATGAAGATATAAAAAAAGAAGAAGAACTATTAAAGAAATATCAAGATTTTAAAAAGTATCATATTGGTAAAATGTTTGTATGATGGAAGAATTAATAAAATACTATGACAAGGTAAAAATCCTATGCAAGGTAGATATCAAAACAATAAAATATGTTGAATATGATGATTTATATGATTATTACATACACAAATTATTAGTATTATGGAACAGATATCAAGTTAAACATAAAGAGAATTATACATTTGAAAAACTATACAATGCTGATAAACAATTTTGGAAATACAATTATCTTAATTCATCAAAGGTAAGGCATGAAATTTATGAAGAAGATATTATTGATAAACTTGATTTTAAAAATCCGATAGTCATTTATAACAAATCTTATAATCCACAACATGAGATAGACACAAAAATATATCTTAATGAATTAATAGAAAAGGCACACTTAAACCAACAAGAACTTAAATGTATAAAATTATTTTTAAAAGGTTATACAATTGGAGAAATCAATAACATTTTAGGAAAAAAAGTGTGGATAAATGTTAAAAGCAAAATGAAAGGAGTTGAAAGTTATGAATCAATACGAAAGAAGATTTTATGAGGATATTCATAAATTAGTAACTATTCAAAAAGAAATATTAGCAGAATTAAAGAAAATAAATAAACCAATAGAACTAACAGAAGAAGAAGTAGAACGAAAAGAACTTGTAGAAATGGGTATATGGAGGAAAAATGATAAGAGAATTTGATTATAATTCTATAACTCTTCAAAACATAGCAGATAATGAACATTTAGAGTTTATATGTGATGGTGATAAGCAAAAAGTTGTTGTCAATTATAATAGGTATTTTATGACTAATAACGATAGTTTTGTTGATATGTTACAAACTTATTTTCCACCATTTTTACAGCAATTTCTTAATGAATTTGCTGTTACAAAGTTTTATAAAAAAACACTAGAAAATAGAAGAAGTAGTATAGATGAAAGTATTGAATATTATTATTTCTTTGATTGGGAATGTCTTGATTTATCACCTTATAAGTCATATTCAAATTATGAGAAAGTAAAGGGACTATTGAGAGTTGGAAGGTTTGGATTGATACCTAATTATCAACATGATGAACTAAAAACAATAGTAATTGATTTTAGAAATAAAGAAGCATACTTAGAAAGAGGTTTAGCAATTAAACCATATGCAAGTTATGTATTAAAACATAGACAAGAAATACCTAAATATATGCAACCTTTAATAGATAAATTATGGGTAGATTATGATAATTATATTAGATCAGAGGAGAGTGAATGTAGATGAGTTTAGATATAGGAGTAAGAGCAACAAGAGAAGTTGAGATATTTGATAGGAATATTACTTATAATCTTTCAAAAATGTACTACAAATGTATTCCTGGAGGTTTCAAAACATTAGATGGTATGAGTTGTAAAGAAGCATTACCAATTTTACAAAAAGCCATTGAAGATTTAATAGTGAATCAAGAGGAGTATGAAAAACTAAATCCTGAAAATGGTTGGGGGACTTATTATGATTTATTAGAAGCAATTAAAGAAATGAGAAATTGTTGTGAAGATAATCCAGATGGAATTATTGATGTATGTTAGGAGGTGAAATAGATGGAACATATTAAATTTACAAATGCTAGTATAGTCAAAGGTATGAGTGATGAAACAAAACATAATTTTGCTAATTATTGCATTGCAAACGACATAGAACCAGAAGATGTTATTGAACCTATAAAAAATGTAGCAAATGCAACAATCAATTTTGCAATAGATTTATGTAATAAATATTTTGAAAGTCCTATTGGTAAAGAATATCTAAATATGAGAAAAAAGATAGAAAATATAGGTCAAAAATCATAAAAACTATTTTAGATAGTAAAAACTAGTTAAAGCATTGATATATATAGTCTTATTCAATGTCTACTAGGTGCAATATAACATATGGGTAATGTTGCATAAAATATATAAGGAGGAAATAAGATGAACGGAGGTGTAAAAAATGGAATTAAAAGTTGGAATGTATGTAAGGCTGGTAAATGATGTTGAAGATATAGTTGTTATAAATAAAATTGCAAATGTATTTGAAACAACTATATTAACTGAAAATAATGGCAGTATCTATCAAGGAGAATATACAAAAGAAAATGTAGTTAAAGCCAGTTATAACATAATTGATATTTTAGAAGTAGGAGATTATGTTAATAGATATCCTGTTACTGCAATTTTAAGCAGTAATAATAAAGTATATGAGATACAAGTTAAAAGACCTAATAATAGAACTGGTGTGTGGATTGAAAGAATAAGAAAAAATGAAGATATTAAATCAATAGTAACAAAAGAACAATTTGAAAATATGGAATACAAGATATAAGGAGGGATACATGGAACAACCAAGTACAGTAGATGTGTTAGACAACATCTGCAATGCAATCAGATTATTAGAAGATAATGAAGAGTATTTTGAAAAGTTGTTTACCTTACAATCATTAACTGATAAGAAGATAGATTATTGGTTACATTACATAGAATTAGAGCCTGTTAAAGTTACAGAATCATATAGGATCATTAAAGAACTACATAAGTTAAGAACTGAAAGAAGAATATATAAAAATCAGTTAGAACTAATGAAAGTGTTCCATGATAATGAAAATAAACTATGTAATGAGGGAAATAGAAAAATATTATTAAATCAAATACATAAGACTAGAAACAAACAACAAAATGCTCAATATGGATATGATGCCTATACAAAAGAAGAAGCAGATGAAATATTAGGAAGGAAAAGCAGTGATAATAATGAAGTCATTTAAAGATCAATGTGATGTATGCAATAAATGGGATTATTGTAGTGGACACAATGGTTTAGTTTTATGTAGTAAATGTATTTCCAAGGAAATAGAAAAGAAACCTGAACCATTGAGAATAGAAAGTACTAATGCTAATCAAATTACTAAAAAACAAATTAGTTTATTTGATTAAGCATTATGCTTCAAATAGTAAAAAGAGGTGATTATATGAAAGGTGAATATTTAAGTTTATATACAGCAGAGAAATTGGCAAAGTTAAATAAATTAGAAACGAATTGGAAAATGTTAGTAATGTTCTTGGTAGATACTTTTAACGAAACTCAAGAAACAGTATATCTAGATATATTACTAAAAATGAAAGAATTGGAGGGGAAAAATGAAAACTGATTTATATAAAGTGGAGGATATGGTTAAAGATGTGCTAACTAGATTTGAAGATACTAGATCAGATGATTTTGTCTTATTGTATAGAGTATATCAGTTAATTAATGAAAATGTGGTAATTAGACAACCATTTTATGATGTTATGTTAAATCATAAAGAATATAAATTACCAGCATTTGAAAGTATAACAAGAGCAAGAAGAAAGGTACAAAAAGAACATCCTGAATTAGCGAATGAAAAAGTTCAAGAAGCAAGGATTAATAAGACTAGTGAATATATAGACTATGCTATTGGAGGATATAAGAATACCTTTACTAGATTTGTAGATAGTCAAGAGTAATATGCTTCAAATAATAAATTACAGATAAAAAATGAAACAAAACTATTGATATATATTATCATATATGTTATTATATATATAGAGGTTAGGAGATAACCTACTAAAACATCAAAGGGGAAATACAAAATGCTAACAAACAAACAAGCAGTAAGTAGAATTAAGAAAGTTTATAACAAATCAAAATATAAAGAGTTTGATGAAGTTATAGGCTGGTATGTTGATAAGGAAACACCTACTACTTATTCTTGGAGGTTTGAACTTGATGGGAAGAAAACAGAAATTAAATGCAGCAAAGAAACTGGAGCAGTTGAAGTCCTTTAAGGGCTTCAATGCTTCAAATAGTAAATAAAGGAGGTGTTAAAATGAAATTAACAAATGAAGAACTAACTAAATTAATTTTTTGTATTGATCTAGCCATACAAAAATTTGGAGAAAACAAAGAACTAGAAGATTTAGCAGACAAATTAATAGAAATGAAAAATGGAAATAAGTAGGTTATCAATCAGGGGGAGTTCCATTTTTTGAGCCAAAAAAGCACCTTAAAAAAGTTAAAAACTATTTTAGATAAAAAATAGGGCTTAAAGTCTTGATATATCTAGGCTAGTTAGTACTTACATAGGTGCAATATAAGATAGTGGTAATGTTGCATACTGAAAGGAGGGGTATATGGAACAAATTAGTATCTTTGATATTGAAAAAGATAATACATATACAAGCATATTAGAACAACTAGAGAGTTATGGTATTGATGAATATTATAGAAAACATTTTAAAGGTAACCATGAGTTGTTAAGAACTATAGAAGAAGAATTAGAAAAGTTACCAAATTACCATGAATATAGAGAAAAGATGTACAAAATGTTGGTAGAGCATTTTAAAGATAGAGAAGATGTAGAATTAATTTACTTCAAAGAATATGACTATATAAGAATATATGAACCAACTGGTACAGGACCACTATATTGTTTAGAAATGTTAAATAAAGAAATTCTTTAAATTGGAGTGAAGATATTGAACATCATAGAAATTAACATCAGTGATATTAAAGAATATGAGAATAATCCAAGAAACAATGAAAATGCTATTGGACCAGTAGCAAATAGCATAAAGGAGTTTGGCTTTAAAGTACCAATTATTCTTGATAGAGATAATGTTATTGTTGCTGGACATACCAGAATTAGGGCTGCTAAAAAATTAGGCTTAGAAACTGTTCCTTGTGTAATTGCTGATGATTTAACACCAGAGCAAATTAAAGCCTTTAGACTAGCAGATAATAAGGTCGGAGAAATTGCAGAATGGGATTTTACTAAATTAGAAGAAGAACTAAAGGCTATTCAAGATATTGATATGTCTGATTTTGAATTTGATATGACAATGTTTGAAGAAGAACCAGAAGCAGAAGAAGATGATTTTGATATTGAGGGAGCATTAGAAGAGGTAGAAGAACCGAAATCAAAGTTAGGAGATATATATCAACTAGGAAATCACAGATTAATGTGTGGAGACAGTACTGCTATAGATGATTTGGAAAAATTAATGGATGGTACAAAAGTAGATTTATTGATTACTGATCCTCCTTATAATGTCGATTATGAAGGTGGTACTGGTTTAAAAATTAAAAATGATAAGATGGACAATGATAGTTTCCGCCAATTTTTACGAGATGCATTTGCTAGTGCAGATAGTGTAATGAAAGAAGGAGCAGTCTTTTATATTTGGCATGCTGATAGTGAAGGATATAACTTTAGAGGTGCTTGTTTTGATAATGGTTGGAAAGTTAGACAATGTTTAATTTGGAACAAAAACTCTATGGTTATGGGTAGACAAGATTATCATTGGAAACATGAACCTTGCTTATATGGTTGGAAAGAGGGAGCAAGTCATTTATGGGCTAGTGATAGAACTCAAACAACTGTATTAAACTTTGATAAACCATCAAGAAATGCAGAACATCCAACAATGAAACCAATTAAATTATTTGACTATCAAATTCAAAACAATACAAAGAAGGAAGATATAGTATTAGATTTATTTGCTGGTAGTGGAACAACATTAATAGCATGTGAGCAAAATGAAAGAAAATCTTATAGCATGGAATTAGATCCTAAATATTGTGATGTAATAGTTAAAAGATGGGAAGAACTAACAGGAAATAAGGCGGTATTAGTAAATGGTTAATAAAGCACTCAAAGAACTAAAGAAACTTAAATACAAGATACCTAAGAATACATATAAGACAATGAAAGGTCAAATACTTTCAGGAGATATAGAAGGATTTTATAAAGGTTTAAATAAAATGCTTCAAATAGTAAAAAAGTAGTTGACATAATTGTAAATAAATGGTAAAATGATATTGTTAAGGGTAGCATGAAGAGTATTTATACACAGCCCACAGGCTATCCTTAACAAATAATTTGTGGGTTGTGTATAGGTACTCTTTTTACATACCTAGAAAGGATAAGGTGAGGATATGAAAGAAGATAAAAGATATTATTGGATCAAGTTAAAGACAGACTTTTTCAATCAAGAAACTATAGATTTTTTACTATCTCAAAAGAATGGTTGTGAATATATAGTTTTGTATCAAATGTTATGTTTAAATACAGCCAATAACAATGGAGAAATGTGTTCTAAAATTGGTGAAATGATAGTTCCATTTAATGTAGAAAAAATTGTAAGAGATACTAAACATTTTGATTTTGATACAGTAACAATTGCATTAGGATTGTTTAAAAAATTAGGGCTTATATATGAAGAAACAGATAAAATATTGAAAATTGCTAACTTCAATGAAATGGTAGGAAGTGAAGCAGCAAATGCAAATGCTCAAAGACAAAAAAGATTTAGAGAAAGACAAAAACAGTTAAAATTATCCGTTACTAATAGTAACGCCGATAGTAACGATAGTAATGTTATTGAAAATAACGAAGAGATAGAGTATAGAGATAGAGATAAGAGTATAGAGATAGATATAAAGAATAAAGAAGAAAGAAAGAAAACATCTTACGATGAAATTCTAAATTCTATGGTTGAAAATAATGAAGTCAAAAATACTATTTATGATTATATAAAAATGAGAAAGTTAATAAAAAAGCCTATGACTGATAGAGCATTAACTATGCTAATTAATAAACTATTTAAGTTGTCAAATAGTAAACAAATTCAAATTAAAATATTAGAACAATCTATCTTAAAAAATTGGACCGACATTTATCCATATAAGGAGGAAAACAATAATGCAATCCATCAAGGAAATGCTAAATCAGACTTATCCAAGTACGATAGGTAGTAACATAGATGAAAATGGAAATGTCATTTTATCAAATTTCACTTTAGAAAAGAATGAATACATAAAAGACAATATGATTTATTGTACTGTATGCAATCAAAAAAAATTATTTGTAGGCAATGATTGGCGAAATAATTTGATTGCCAGGAGATGTGTTTGTAAATGTTATGAAGAAGAACAGCAAAGGCTTAAAGAGGAAGAAGATAGAAGAAAAAGATTACTAAGAATAGAGAAATTAAAAGATAGATCACTAATAGATAAAAGATACAAAAATATAAGATTTTCTGATTTAGATTTAACAAATAGAAGTTTTGCAGAAGCATTTAACAGATGTAAAAAGTATTGTGATATTTCATGTGAAGTATTTAACAAAGGTTATGGTATTTATCTATATGGAAATTCTGGTGTAGGTAAAACTGTATTAACTGCTTGTATGGCAAACGAATTAATGGAAAAGGAATATTCAGTACTGTTTACTAACTTCTATGAAATTTTAAAATCAATAAGAAATACATACAATTCTAAATCAATTGAAACAGATGATAATGTTATCAATAGCATTGCAGATGTGGACTTCTTATTCATAGATGATTTAGGAACAGAAAGTCTATCTAAAAATAGTGGTGATAACTTTAGTCAAGATAAGATATTTGAAATCATTAACAAGAGATATAACAAAGAAAAGCCTACTATATTTAGCAGCAACTATTCTATTAAAGATTTAGTAGGAAGTAGAAACTTTATGGATAAGACAGTAGATAGGATCAATGAAATGGCAACAGCAGTTATAGAAATAAAAGGTGAAAGTTATAGAGTAAAAAAAGTAAGAAATGAGGAGGTATTATTCTAATGACAGATAAAGAAAAAGAAATGTGGGAAGATGATTTAAAGTTTATTGAAAAATTAAGAACCGAAAATGAGACATTGAAAAGTCAAAATGATAATTATAAAAAGATAATCGGCAAGGCATTAGGAAAGATAAACAATATGTTTGAGGCTGGAGATGAATATAAAATCGTAGATAACTTACTAAAATTAAGTGAAATATTAAAAGGAGTGTCAGAATGAATATAGAAGAAATAGCCTTTAGAAATGTAGAAGAATTAATATGCTTACGAAATATAAGTTTATTAGCAATAATAGATTTTCTACAAAAAGATAGAAAAGAATGTCTTAATCAATTTGCTAAAACTCATAACGAAAGTGTTGAAATATTAAAAGAAAATAAACAATTAAAAGATAATTGGAATAAATTAAAAGAATGGTTAAAAGAATATAAAGAAGGCACCTATGGTCTTGGTTCTTATGAAACAGGTCTTTCTGATGGATTGGGAGATGTAATTAAAAAAATGCAAGAACTAGAGCAAGAAAGTGATAGTAATGAATAAAGAATATACTTACGACATTGATAAATACACGATAGGTGTAGATGAAAATGGAGAAGATGGAATTGGTATGACTGTTGCAAAAATAGAAAATGGAGAAATTATTTTTTTAGGCAATTGTTATGGAGAAAATGCTAGATGCCTAGATTTATTAATAAAAGAAAACCAACAATTAAAGAAACAATTACATGATGCCAGCATACAAATCCAAGAACTGATAGAAAGAGATATATGGTGTCCTAGTAATTGTGACAAATTAAAAGAGTTAAGAAAACAATATTGTGAAAGAACTGATTGCAGTGGAAGAACAATCTAAACTTATTACTTTAAAAAGAATTTTATCAGCATATAAAGAAATAATAGGAGTACCAGATGAAAGAAGTATGTAGAATAATTAAATTAAGAAAATATAAAAGTTTTTTTGATAAAGAAACAATAGATAAAATAGAAGGTCATGATTTTATAGTCTGTTTTAGTGATTCTACTTTTGAGTGGTGTATATCTAAAGATGAATTGACAAAATGTTTAGAAAAAGACCATATTAAAAGAATTAGGTACATATTTGATATGTCGGATAGAATCTCCATTAATAGAGATGTATTGATTGATACGAGTGAAATATAGGAGTAAAGAAATAGAGAAAGAAGGTGATGAGTAATGTTAGAAAAATTAAAAGAGGGCAGAGACTTTATACTTGTAATATGTATCTTTCTTTTAACAATATGCACATTAGAACTAGGATACTTAGTAGGATTAGAAAGATATGATAGGCATGATGTCAATAGAGATGGAAAGATAACATCAGCAGATTACATAGCAGTTAAAAATTATATTATGGATGAAAAATAGGAAGGGAGGAAAAACAAATGAATACAGGCGAATGTATAATTGTAGGATTAGGTATAGTAATTGCTGGATTAGTAGCATTAGCATACATTTCTGGCAAATATAATATGCTTGATGATAAGAAGAAAAAGTAGGAGGAAACATGAAAAAATTCACAAAAATAATAGAATTAATGGATAGAGATGAAGATGTATGCAATACAATTTCATTAATAGTATTCACAGTATTTATAGTTTTAATGACTATAATTTGTATGATATTTAATTAGATAAGGAGGAGAAAAGATTATGAATTATACAGATAGTGATGTACAAGCAATAGTAGATACAAAAACAGAACAATTACAAAAGGAAATATCTCTATTAAAAGAAGAATATGAGGTATTAAAGAAAACAAGTGAACAGATAGAGGAGGATCAAGCAAGAGAAATATATGAATTACAACAGAAGATTACAAAAGCAATTGAATATGTTAATAAACCGTGGGGATTAGCAGATCCCGAAGATGGAGAAAAAAACCATCAATATAAAATAGAATTATTAAATATTTTAAGGGAGGAATAATCGTATAGTTGTAGGTGATATATGAAGCAAAAAAAATTATCTGAAAGTCAGGAGGAATTGGTTTTAAAAAATGAAAACATAATCTATGATGTGTTGAAAAAAATGAACTTATATAAAAAGAAAGAGGACTACTATGATGTAGGAATGATTGGATTAATCAAAGGTGTTAAGACTTATGATGAAACCAAAGGCTTTGCACCTTCAACATATCTCTATAGATGTGTTAGAAATGAAATATTCTTACAAATAAGAAAAGAAAATAGTGTTAAAAATAAATCAAACAAAAATACACTTTCTTATGATTATGTCTATAACAATGATGATAAAGATGAATTAGAGTTTAGTAATTTCATTGAAGATGAGACTCAAAGAATAGAAAAAATGCTAATAGAAAAAGAACAATATGAAGTACTTTATAAAGAAATTGAGAGCCTAAATGAAAAAGATAAATTTCTTATTAAAACTTACTATGGTATAGACTGTAAGAGAATTAAACAATATGAATTAGCAAAAATATTAAACATTAAGCAAGGAAGTATATCAAGAAAAATTAAAAGGATTTTAAGAAAATTAAGAGAAAAAATGAACGATTTTGAGTAAAAAATATTTTATTTTAATATAATAGTATTAGAAAGGAGGATAATATATAAAGTTTTTTGATTTTATGTATTATCTTTTTTTATTCAAAATGCTTCAAATAGTAAAGGAGAGTGAAGGAAATGAATATAATTAAAAAGATAGTTCCAGAAAGCAAGTACAATATTAAATGTCCTTATAGTATGACACCTACTAGAATAGTAGTACATAACACTGCAAATGATGCTACTGCTAGAAATGAGATAGCATATATGACTAGAAATAATGATGAAACATCTTTCCATTATGCAGTAGATGATAAAGAAGTAGTACAAGGACTTCCTGAAAATAGGAATGGCTGGCATGCTGGAGACGGTGGGAATGGAAAAGGAAATAGAGAAGGTATAGCAATTGAAATTTGCTACTCTAAATCAGGTGGAGAAAGATTTATTAAAGCAGAACAAAATGCAGTTGATCTAATTGTTGATATTTTAAAGAGATACAATTGGGGAATTGACAAAGTAACAAAACACCAAGATTATTCAGGTAAATATTGTCCACATAGAACATTAGATATGGGTTGGAATAGATTTATTAAAATGGTTGAAAATAAATTAAATGCTTCAAATAGTGAAAACAAAAAGATTAATGTAAAATATCAAGTATATGCTGGTGGTAAGTGGTGGAGTGATATCACTAATTACAACAATGTTGATTCAGATGGATATGCTGGAGTTTATGGTAAACCTATTAGTGGCTTTAGAGGTAATACAGTAGGAACAGTAGAAGCAGCAGGAAATCTAATCTATCAAGTTCATACTATCAATGGTAAATGGTTAGGATTGATAACTGATAGACAAAAAGATAAATATGGAGATGATTTCGCTGGCATTTTAGAAAAGCCAATTGATGGTATTGCTATTAAGTCAACAAAAGGTACTGCTAGATATAGAGTTCATATAAAAGAACGAAAAGATGAATATGGAAATATTGTAGCAGCAGGAAGATGGTTAGGCTGGATAACTAAGTTTGACATTAACGATTCTGTTAATGGTATGGCTGGTATTTATGGTAGAGAAATTGATGCTATTCAAATTGAAATAATTTAGAGTGATGAATTATGGCAGAAAAGACACCTAAAAAAAGAGGAAGAAAAAGTAATAAAGATTATCTTTTATCAAAGAAAGATGAAATAAAAAAACTTGCCAGTGAAGGTTATTCAGAAAAGCAAATCATTAAACATTTAGGAATTGCTCAATCAACATACTATAAACATAAAAGTGAGATTTTAGAATTATCGGAGTGTATCAAAGATGGTAGGGAGAAGGCAATCGAGGAACTAGAAAAGATTACTTATAAGACTGCTATGGGATATGAATACACAGAAGAGAAAATGGTAATTCAATTAGATGAAGAGGGAAACCCAGCAAAAAGAGTTAAAGAAGTATATACAAAATATCAACCACCAAATCCAGCACAACAACAATACTTGTTAAATAACTGGACAAAAGGTAAATACACTAAAGATCCTTTAGTGGCAAAGTTTAGAGAAGAAGAATTAAAACTAAAACAAGAAAGTGCAAAATATGAAGATTGGTAATTCAATTAGATAGGAGGAAGAATAATGGCAGAAAATTTATATGGATATTGTGGGAGCAAATGCAAACATGAGGTTTATAGTAAACAAGAAATTGATGATAAGTTCACAGTTGCAAGTGGTAGTTTAAGTATGACAGATGGTAGAGGTTCAACAACAATAAGTTATCCTGGCGGATTTAATAAAGATAACTGTGTAGTCATTTCGGCAGAAACTAAGTATTCAGGTAATGGTGCATGGGCTTTTGGTGCTGGTGTTGCTGGTTCATTTACTATAAGTGGACAACTATTTGCGAACCATATAACACTTACAACACATAATGATGGTGGTTCTGGTCCTACTGGAACATACGAATGTAGAGTAGTGTTGATGAAGATTAGTCAATAACTATACTTTACATAAAAATGTCAATCCCCTACCCTATTTTAAGTGATAATTAATTTTTAGAAATAGTTAATAAACCCTTATAAAATAAGGCTTTGCACGATAGAGTAGGGGAGAGATATACAGGTTTACACTGTAAATACAAAAGATTGAAGGTGATACTATCAGAAATATAGCAAATATAGATTTAATTAATAATACTTTAGGATATTCAAACGAAGGTAACTGTACAAATGAAATTCAAATCATTATAAGAACTGAAACAGTAACAAATCCTTATTTGGAATTTACATTGCAAAATGGAACTACAAAAACAACAAATGTATTAGAAATAAATGATGGAATTATAAATTATAATCCTCCAATCTCTTATTTCTATACAAATGGAACTGTTAAATTAAAGGTGAAATATGATGGAGGAAGTAGTAATTATATAACCTTTTCTATTCCAAAAAATTTAACAAGTACAGATGATATTATTTTAAAAATAGACAGTGGAAATTACTTAGTTAGAAAATCAACTAATTATAAATATAATGATTTACCAATTGCTTCAACAACTTCACTAGGTGGAATAATTGTTGGAGATAATTTAACGATTGATAGTAATGGAAAACTAAATGCACAAAGTGGAGGAAGTGCTGCAACTATTCAAGTAGGAACAACTACTACTGGAGAGCCAGGAACAGATGCACAAGTAACAAATAGTGGGACATCAAGTGCAGCAGTTTTTAACTTTGTTATTCCTAGAGGAGCAAAAGGAGAGCAAGGTGAAACAGGACCGCAAGGTGAACAAGGTGTTCAAGGTGAAAAAGGAGAACAAGGTATTCAAGGAGATACAGGACCACAAGGAGAACAGGGAGTGCAAGGAGAACAAGGACCAAAGGGTGAAACTGGTGAAACAGGACCACAAGGACCAAAAGGTGATCCATTTACTTATCAAGATTTTACAGAAGCACAATTAGAAGAATTAAAAACAGATATAACAACATACTACAAAAATATAAAAAATACATATACAACCACAACAACAAATGTAACAACTATACCTATTTCATTTAGTGAGACAACATTTAGAAGTGATATAGATATATTAAGTGTTTATATCAATGGTTTCAAGATGGTAGAGGGAACTGAATATAATATTTCAAATAATAATATTGTATTGACTATTCCATTAGATGTAATTGGTACAGTAGTAGAATATTCTATTTTAAGGTCAGTGGCAGCAACAACAAGTGATTACAATTTGTTAAAAGGAGATACAGGACCACAAGGAGAGCAGGGACCGCAAGGTATTCAGGGTGAAAAAGGAGATACTGGAGCAACAGGACAAGATGGAATAACTCCTAATATTCAAGTAGGAACAACAACAACATTAGCAGCAGGAAGTGAAGCAACAGTAACTCAAAGAGGAACAACAGCAAATCCTATATTTGATTTTGGTATTCCTAAAGGTGCAGATGGTGCTGGTGGAGGTGTAACAAATTATAACGATTTAACCAATAAACCAGTTATAAATCTATCAAGTGAAGATACTTCTAATCCTATTGTTCTTTATAATCTTGATGAAGGTATTTATAAATTGTATGGATATATAAAGTATTATTCAACTTATGATGGAACAACAGCAATAACAAGTCCTTTATTAATGTCAATATCTAAGAGTTCAACAACTACTTATGTTCAGTTATTGCAACCATATGGAAACAAAGTAATTGGTTATGAAATTACAAGTAACAGTTATACTGAAAAAACATTGGATGGTGGAGTTGCAGGAGATACATTGCCGATAGGATCAATGATGCCTTATGGAAGTACCACTATACCAGAAAATTGGTTGTTATGTAATGGGCAAGCAGTTTCTAGAACAACTTATTCTGATTTATTTGCAGTTATAGGTACAAGTTATGGTGATGGAGATGGTTCAACAACATTCAATTTACCTGATAAGCAAGGAAGAGTATCAGTTGGTTTATCTTCATCAGAAACAGAGTTTAATTTATTAGGAAAAAAAGATGGTGCAAAAAAACACACTTTGACTATAGATGAAATGCCAAGTCATCAGCACACTATAAAATGTTCTCAAAATGATACAGGTTTCGGTGAGAATTATCTTACTGCTGGTAAACTAGGCAATTATAGTACATCTAATGACCCTATATTTAATACAGGTGGAAACCAAGGACATAACAATTTACAACCATATGAAGTAGATTGCTGGATAATTAAAGCATTTCAAAGTTCTGGAGTGGTAGCAGAAGTTTCAAATACAAAAAGCACAAGTACTACTGATACTTATAGTTGCTCTTATATAAACAACCTAAATAATTATTCAACAGAAGAAAAAGTGATAGGCAAGTATACAGATGGTTCGACTTTATATAGTAAAACAATAAATATAGGAACACCAAGTACAGTAAAAACTTATATACAGCATGGCATAAGTAATGTAAAAAATTTTATAAATGCTCATGGCAGATGTGATAGAAATGATGGTAAACAGCAAATGATACCCGCAAATTATACTAGTTGGGAAATTTGGTTATATGATTTTACTTCAACAGAAATAAGTTTGTATTTTAGTACTAATCAATGGTCATATAGTCCAACTAATGTTCAAATAACACTTGAATATACAAAAACTAGTCCATCAGATTCAGTAAAGTAAAGGAGGTTAGAAATGGAAATAGATATTTATTTAAATAATGATAGAAATTATAGTTGTAGCAACTTAATCATAGGAAAAACTTATGAAAACGAAGCAACCAAACTATGGTTTATGTTAGATGAAAAAATGTATGATAAAGATTTTTATTTAGAATTTGAAAAAATAGATGGTACAAAGTTCAGTACACCTAAGTTAGAAATTCAAGAAGAAATAATAGAAAGCGAAGCCGAAAAATTAACGATTAAATATGTTGAATATGCTATTCCAAATTCATTATTAGATATTGCTGGTGATCTTAAAGTAGAAGTAGTACTAAGAAAAGATGGAACAGTATTTAAAACTTATACAATAAAATTTACAATATTAAATTCAATTAATGCTAGTGAAAATATGCCAGAAGAATATCCTGATTTTATATCAGAAGCACAAAAAGTTCTTGATGAAACAAAAGAAGTATTAGGTGATGTAGAAAAGGCATTACCAGTCGGAGGTACAGCAGGGCAAGTATTAACTAAATTAAGTGATACTGATTTTGATTGTAAATGGAGTAATGCAGGACAAGGAGATATGATGAGTTCTGTATATGATACTAATCACGATGGAATAGTAGACAATGCAGAAAAAGTTAATAATCATACAGTAGATAGTGATGTACCAAGTAATGCTAAATTTACAGATACAATTTATGATGATAATGAAGTATGGCTATTTACTGATGATCAATTTGTAAGTGCAAGTGAAAAGGAAACTTGGAATGGAAAAAGTAATTTTAGTGGAAATTATAACGATTTAACTAATAAGCCTACAATTCCAACAGTACCAACAAAGATTAGTGCATTCACAAATGATAAAGGATACTTAACAGCAATTCCTAGTGAGTACATAACTGAAACAGAATTAAGTTCTGCTATTAGTGGCAAGGCAAATGCAAGTGATATTCCAAATATAAGTGGACTTGAAACTAAAACAGATGCAAGTAGTAAATTAACAGAAGCAAAAACATATACAGATACAAAAGTTGCAAATTTAGTAGGTACAGCACCGACAACATTAGATACATTGCAAGAAATAGCAGAAGCAATTCAAAACAATGAAACAGTTGTTAGTACTTTAAATAATGCTATTGGCAATAAGGCAAATAAAAGTGATTTAGCAACAGTTGCAACTACTGGATCATATAGTGATTTAAAAAACAAGCCTACAATATTTAGTGGAAATTATAATGACTTAACTAATAAACCTAGTCTATTTAGTGGTTCATACAATGATTTAACCAATAAACCAACCATCTACACAGCAGTAACAAAAATTTGGGAGTAGTTTATGGGTGTAACACAAGTAAATGGAGTTACCATTAACAAACTAACTCTTTCTAAATATAGAGAGTTAAAAAATAGTAACTCACTTTCAAAAAATGAGAGTTATGTTATTACTGACATAGATGAGCAATTACCAATATATAAAGCAAGTGAAGATGCTTCTAATCCAATCATATTAAGAAATTTAAATACTGGTATTTATAAAATATATGGTTATTTTAAATATTATTCTTCTCAAAGTGGAATAAGTGGAGTAGATCCCTTTGCTTATGTAATTGTAGAGAAAGGAACATCTTACTCTTATGTAACTATTATTTCGAGTAATAGTTCTAAAAGGTACAAGATAACTAATAGTTCTTATGAAGATTTAGATGATAGTGGTTGGAAAAATGCTACATTAACTAGTAATTTCAATGCTTATAGCAATATTTCTTCAAATACACCTCAATATAGAAAAGTAGGAAATATAGTTGAAATAAGAGGAGTTGTATCACCAAAAAGTAATTTGACTGGTAGCACTACTGGCGTAACAATATTTACTTTGCCGACAGGATATAGACCATCAAATGCGATTTTTGAAATATGTCAAGGTTCAGGAAAAAATGTTTGGTTACTTACAATTAATTCAAATGGTACAGTTCAATTTTCAAGATATGGAACAAATGCTAATGCAACAGCAAGCACTAGTGCTTGGCTATGTTTTAATAAGACATTTACTATTTAAGGATTGATTAAATGAGATACTTTACAAAAGTACATGATTTTTATAAATCTAAAGAATGGAAACAATTAAAACAAATTTTAATGAATGAAAGGTTAAATGAAAATGGTGAGTTAATTTGTGAACATTGTGGGAAACCAATTTTACATACTTACGATTGCATTCCTCACCATTTTCAAATTCCTTTGACTTTAGAAAATGTTAATGATCCAAACATTTCATTAAATAAAGATAATCTTATGCTTGTACATTTTAGATGCCACAACCAACTAGAACATAGATTTTCTAGTTATGAGAAAAATGTATATTTAATAGTTGGTCCACCTTGTAGCGGTAAAACAACCTTTGTTAAAGAAACCGCTAATGGGCAAGAAGATTTAGTATTAGATTTTGATGAAATATGGAAATCAATAAGTATAAATGATAAATATGTTAAGCCAAACAGATTAAAGCCAGTAGCATTTGCAATGAGAGAATGCCTTATGGAACAAATCAAAATGAGAAATGGGAAATGGATAAATGCTTACATAATATCCACAGAGCCATTTGTTATGAATAGAAAAAGACTATGTGATAGTTTAGGAGTAACAGAAACAATCTTTATGGATACAACAAAAGAAGAATGTTTAAAGAGATTACATGAAAATCCACAAGGAAGAGATATAGAACTATATGAAAAAGTTATAAATGACTACTATGAAAATTTTCAAAGTGAAGAATTAATTTGATAAAAAAGTTTTCAAATAGTATATAATATAAATAGGAGTGAATATGAAACAAATACTTAAAGATATGATAAAAATTTACAAGCCAAAAGGAATAGATTGGTTAGGCTTTAAGGTTGATAGAAACAATCCTTATTCATACCATCATATCTTTAAAAATGTATATGGAGACTATTCACATCTAGATCCAAATTACAGGTGGAACAATGGAGCAATATTAAGTAGAAAAGGGCAAGCATACATACACTCTTTTGAAAATAAAGATATTGAATATTATAGACAATTAAATAATTTGCTAAAAGAACTTAATGAAACAATGCAACCACCAACAGAAGAACATTGGAATAAATTAAATAAAGTGAAAAGGAGAAATAAAAATGATTATTAAAGAGGTAAAGGCAAACATCAATTATTTAGATTGTATTCTAAATAAAAATATATTAAAAGGAGAAGATCTTGTTTCTTTATATAAAGAAGCAAACATTGAATTATCTGATGAGAGAATAGCAGAATTAGAAAAAGGTAATGTAACAAGTGAGGGAGTACCTTTCATTAATGTAGTTAGAGAAAACATTCCTACTAATGAAGATGAAAACAAAGAATTAGATAATGAAGATGAAAACAAAGAATTAGAT